>OGIE01000146.1_pt1 | contig 98518 bp, 86 predicted proteins | sample 1571581 | NCBI WGS metagenome assembly OGIE01 (sample SAMEA2582021, study PRJEB24529) | metagenome | biome: Human gut stool | place: China | collected 2011
CAGTCTGGTGGTGCTGGACGAGATCGGGCGCGGCACCTCCACCTTTGACGGCATGAGCATTGCCCGCGCCGTGGTGGAGCACATCAGTGACCCTGCCAAGGGACTGGGCTGCAAAACCCTCTTTGCCACCCATTACCACGAGCTGACGGACCTTGAGGGCACCATCAGCGGCGTGAAAAATTACAACATTGCGGTGAAAAAGCGGGGTGAGGACATCACTTTCCTGCGCCGCATCGTCCGCGGCCCTGCCGATGACAGCTATGGCATCGAGGTGGCAAAGCTGGCCGGTCTGCCCGGCACCGTGACCCGCCGCGCCCACGAGGTGCTGCGCGCACTGGAAGCCACTGCCCCCAAGAACAAGGTGGAGCAGATGGACTTTGACGCGCTGCAGGAGTATAACTCTCCCGCAGTGCCCAGCGAGGTGCTGGAAAAACTGGATGCGCTGGATGTGGAAACGCTGACCCCCATTGAAGCGCTGAATTTCCTGTACGAGCTGAAAAAGACCTTGAAGGGCAGCCTGAACGGCTGATTTCCTGAAAAATCCTAAAAAACAGGGGAGGGAACGAATATGGCAGTCATCCATGTTCTGGACAAGCACACGGCAGAGCTCATTGCAGCCGGTGAGGTGGTGGAGCGGCCTGCTTCCGTGGTAAAGGAGCTGCTGGAAAACGCCATTGATGCCGGGGCAAGCCAAATCACCGTGACCATTGAATCAGGCGGCGTGAAGCTGATCGAGATCAGCGACAACGGCACCGGCATTGAAGCCGAATACATCTCCACTGCTTTCATCCGACACGCCACCAGCAAGATCCAGACGCCGGACGACCTTGTCAGCATCCATACACTGGGCTTCCGCGGCGAGGCATTGGCCTCCATTGCCAGTGTGGCCCGGGTGGAGCTGACCACCCGCACCGAGCAGGACGAATTTGCCACGGTGTACCGCATCGAGGGCGGGGAAGAGCTCTCCCGTGAGCCGGGCGCCCGTGCCGTGGGCACCACCATCCGGGTGCAGGATCTGTTCTACAACACCCCCGCCCGCATGAAGTTCCTCAAAAAGGACTCCAGCGAGGGCACCTTTGTGGCAGATAACGTAGGGCACGTGGCGCTCAGCCACCCGGAGGTCAGCGTCAAATTCATCCGGGAAGGCAAGCTGCAATACGTCACCCCCGGCGATGGTCAGCTGCGCAGCGCCGCCTACGCGGTGCTGGGGCGGGAGTTCAGCCGTGACCTTATCGAGGTGCACTCCGAGGAAGGGCTGTACCGGGTTACCGGCTTGATCACCCCACCCAAGAGCTGCCGCGCCAGCCGCAGTATGCAGCATTTCTACATCAATGGCCGCTATGTGCGCAACCGCACCATCATGGCGGGCATGGAAATGGCCTTTAAGGGCACGACCATGCAGGGCAAGTTCCCGGGCGGCATCTTGCTGCTGGAAATGCCCACCGACCTTGTGGACGTCAATGTCCACCCTGCAAAGATCGAAGCCCGCTTTGCCCGGGAAAATGACGTGTTCGATGTCGTTTACCATGCGGTCAAGCTGGCGCTGGCACAGCCTGGTACCGGGGAACGCCGCTTCACCTTTGAAGCGGATGAAAAAGAGAAAGCTGAAAAAGAAAACGATATACAAAGCAAAAATACTGTAAAGAATAATCACTTTACAGGACTTTCTGCCGTCATTCCGGGTCAGGCAGACCCCGGCACGCTGCCCGCGCAGCGCTGGGAAGCCCCGCAGCCGCCGCGCCCTGCCGCTGCACCGGTGAAAACCCCGTCTTTTACGGCAGACACCCCGCCGGTACAGCCCGCACCGCCTGCCCGCGCGGCGGCTGTGCCTTCGTGGCGGCAGTCTGCCCCCGCAGAGGATATTCTGGACCCGGTGGTCACCCTCCACAGCCCGGAAAAGCCAGATGCAACCGAAGTCCAAATCGCACCGCGGCTCTTCCGGGCAGCAGCCGGTGAGGCGCAGCTGGACGTGCACCCGGAGACGGACGCCACAGCCGACCCGCTGCTGGATCACATGGCAGCATGGAACACCGTGCCTGCCGCCCCGGAAATCGAAGCCGCAACGGTGCCCTATCAGCCGGAGGAGCCGGTGCAGTCCGAGCAGCCGGAACAGCTGGGCTTTGATGTGCCGCAGGGGGAAGAGCCGCTGCGGTACGTGGGCGAGGTTTTCCGCACCTATATTTTGGCGGAGCGGGGAGACGAGCTGTGTCTGATCGATAAGCACGCCGCCCACGAGCGTCAGCTGTACGAAAAGCTGGCCGCGAACTACGGCAACGTGCCCAGCCAGCTGCTGTTGCAGCCCGCCGCCATCGACCTTTCCGCAGAGGAAAAGCAGGCGCTGCTGGAAAATCAGCCCCTGCTGGAAAACGCCGGGCTGGATGTGGCCGACTTTGGCGGCAGCACCGTGCTATTGCGCGCTGTGCCTGCGGACGTAGAGCCGCAGAACGCTGAGGATTTGCTGGTGGAAATCGCCGACCGCCTGCTCAAGGGCAGCCGGGACGCGCTGAACGAGCACACCGAGTGGGTGCTGCACTCCATCTCCTGCCGCGCCGCCATCAAGGCGGGGGATAAGTCCTCCCCGCAGGAGCTTATGGCACTGGCCGAGAAGATCCTCTCCGGTGAGGTGCCGCCCTTCTGCCCCCATGGCCGTCCCTGCGTGCTCAAGCTTACCCGAAAGGAGTTGGAAAAGCAGTTTGGACGCATCGTGTAATGCAAAACCCGCCGTGGTGGCTGTGGTGGGTCCCACCGCCACCGGCAAGACCGCTCTTGGCGTTGCGCTGGCGCAGCAGTTCTCCGGCGAGGTCATCAGTGCCGACTCCATGCAGATCTACAAAGGTCTGGATGTGGGCACCGCTAAGGTCACCCCGCAGGAGACCTGCGGCATCCCGCACCACGGCGTGGACATCCTCACTCCGGAAAAGACCTTCAGCGTGGCGGATTTCACCGCGCTGGCAGGGGAGTATATCCAGGATATTACTGCCCGGGGGCATCTGCCGCTGCTGGTAGGCGGCACCGGACTGTATGTGCAGAGCCTTTTGTACGGGGTGCGCTTCACCGCCGAAAAAGCCCCGGATGGTCTGCGCGAGCAGCTGACCACTGAACTGGAAGCCAACGGCCCGGAAGCCATGTACGCAAAACTGCAAGCCGTGGACCCGGAAGCCGCCGCTGCCATCCACCCCAATAATAAGGTACGGGTGCTGCGGGCGCTGGAACACTACCGCGCCACTGGCAAGCGTCTCAGCGAACAAAAGGCCGATTCGCTGCCGCCGGAGCGCCCCTACCGCAGCCTTGTGCTGGGGCTGGATTTCCCGGACCGCGCAGCGCTGTACCGCCGCATCGACCTGCGGGTGGACAAAATGCTGGAGGCCGGGCTTTTGGCCGAGGCAGAATACGTCTGGCATAACCGCGAAGCCTTCCGCACCGCCGCACAGGCCATCGGCTATAAAGAATTTTTTCCGTATTTCCAGCAGACCGCCACGCTTGAGGTCTGCACCGAAAAGCTCAAACAGGCCTCCCGCAACTACGCCAAGCGCCAGCTGACATGGTTCCGCCACATGGACGGGGTTACATGGCTGGACGCCGGGGCGGCGGACGTGCGACAGACCGCTTTGCGCCTGACCCAAGACTTTTTATTGAAAGGATGATCCTTATGCCGGAAACCCCTCAGGAACCGCGCCACAAGTTTTCTGCGCTTACCACGCTGGCGGCTGTGCTGGCCACCTTTTTGCTGGCGGCGGCAGTGTATGTCTGCTGGCAGGCGGCGCACATCCTTTTCCCCCAGAACGTCTACGAAACGGCGCTGCCCATCACCATCTCCGATACCATTGAAGCGGACGGCGTGCTGCTGTTTGACGAGACCTGCATTTCCGGCAGCGGCAATCTAGGTTACCTTGTCTCGGACGGCGAGCGGGTGTCGGCAGGCACTGCCGTTGCAGAGCTGTATACCGACGCCAATCAGGCGGTGCTGCGCCAGCAGCTGACCCAGCTTACCAGCCAGATCGACCTGTTGCAGCGCTCCCAGAACACTGCAGCCACCCAGCTGGACGGCCTGCTCAAGGAGCGCTCCGGTGCGCTGTATGACCTGCTGGACGCACTGGACACCGCCCAATACAGCGATGTGGACGAAAGCACCGATGCCTATTTGCTGGCGCAGAACAAGCTGTGGATCACCACCGGCGATACCGCCGGCTTTGCGGATCAGATCGCGCTGCTTGCCCAGCAGGCACAGACCGTGCAGGCACAGCTGGGCAACCCCACCCAGATCGCCGCCCCCACTACCGGCTACTTTGTCCGAGCTGCCAGCAGCGGACGGCTGAATGCCGGTGCTGCGGATATTCTGGCGCAGAGCCCGGAGCAGCTTAAAGCCTATCTGGACTCTGACCCCGAGATGCCGCTGGATGGCTGCGTAGGCAAGCTGGTGTCCGGGTTCAGCTGGCAGTACGCCGGGGTGTGCTCCGCAAAGCAGGCCGAAAAGCTGCTGGGCGCGGACGGTAAGCCCCTGCGCACGGCGGTGGAGATCAGCTTCCCCGGCCAGAGCGATGCTGCCTTGCGCGCCACTGTCGCCGAGGTGACCATTGATGCAGAGCAGGATATTGCCCGCTTTGTGCTGCAATGCAACTCCATCAACGGCGATGTGCTGTGCCTCAACCACGCCCGCGCACGCATCAGCACCGGCGAGAGCACCGGCCTGCGGGTTCCCGCCGCAGCGGTGCACTACCTCAAGGAGGACGGCACCGAGGCTGAGACGCAGGGCGAAAACTATATTCCCGGCGTGTACGTCAAGTACGGCAACATCGCCCGTTTCTGCAAGATTGACCCGGTGGATGCCGACCATCCGCTGATCTCGGAAGACGATTACATCCTTGTTTTGCCCAAGGGAACGGACGGTTCTGTCAGTCAGGTAAGGCTTTATGACGAAATAATCGTCTCCGGACAAAATTTATATGACGGAAAACTTTTGTAGTTATTGACATCTGCTGCAAAAAATCAGATAATAGTAAAAGCTATTTGCATTCTTTTTGCAAAGAACGCCAGGCAGCCGGGCGCTGCCCGAATGAAAGGAGCAGATAATTATGTCTTTGCTGGATAGCATTAAGAAGGGCCTGATGGGCGAAGGGGACGAGTACGAGGACCAGTACATCGATGACGGCCCCCAGATGGTGAACAACAACAGCGGCGTTGGCATCGGGATGGACGAAGAGACCGAGGAGCCTGCCGAGGGCACCAGCAAGAAGAACAAGGTGGTCAACATCCATGCCACCACCCAGCTCAAGGTGGTTCTGGTCAAGCCCGAGCGGTTCGAGGATGCCAGCACCATTGCCGACCATCTGAACAACAAGCGTACCGTGGTGCTGAATCTGGAGTCCACCAACAAGGAGATCGCCCGCCGTCTGCTGGACTTTTTGTCCGGCGTGGCCTATGCCAACGAGGGCAAGATCAAGAAGGTGGCCATCTCCACCTACATTATCACCCCCTATAACGTGGACATTCTGGGGGATCTCATCGACGAGCTGGAGAATAACGGGATGTATTTCTGATCCCGCGCCCCCGGGCCGGTCAGGCAGGGGGCGGTTTTTTAGGAGGTAATGGACTATGCTGACCCCTCAGGAGGTCTCTGAGCGCGCCTTTCAAAAGGCGTCCTTCGGCGGCTATAACATGGCGATGGTGGATGAATTTCTGGACGTACTGACGGCGGACTACACCACGCTCTATAAGGAAAACGCCACCCTCAAGGCCAAGATGAAGGTACTGGTGGACAAGGTGGAGGAGTATCGTTCCACCGAGGAGGCCATGCGCAAGGCCCTGCTTACCGCCCAGAAGATGGCCGACGAGCTGGTGGCCCAGGCGGAGGCCAAGAAGGCCGAGCTGCTGAAGAACGCGGAGACGGAGGCCAAGGCCCGTATTGCGGAGCTGCAGCAGGACATCAAGGAAACGGTGTCCTCCATGATCGTGGCAATTCTAATTTTGCTGTCCGTAGGCGTTTTAGTGGGTGTGTGGATGGCCAGCGGCACGGTGCCGGTGATGATTTACTACGGTATGAAGGTTTTGACGCCGGGCCTGTTTTTGCCGGTGGTGTGCATTCTCTGTACGCTGATGTCCACCATGGCAGGCACCTCCTGGGGTACGCTGGCTACTGTGGGCGTGGCCTGCATGGGTGTGGCACAGGGCTTGGGTGTGCCGCTGCCGGCGGCTGCCGGCGCGGTATGCACCGGCGCCTTCTTCGGCGATAAGATTTCCCCCCTGTCCGATTCCCCGGTCATTACCGCCACAGTCTGTGAGGTGCCGCTGATGGAGGGCATCCGCCACGCGCTCATCTCCACCGGCCCGGCCTATCTCATTTCTTTAGTGTTCTTCTTCCTCTACGGTCTGCGGTTTGCCGGCGGTACGGTGGGCGGTCAGGTGTATGAGGATATCCTCGCTACCGTCTCCGCCGAGTTCTGGCTCAGCCCGGTGCTGCTGCTGCCTGTGGCGGTGGTTGTGGCGCTGATCTTGCTGAAGAAGCCCACCATTCCCACGTTTGTAGCAGGCATCGCTGTGGGCGCCGTGCTGGCGATGGTATTTCAGGGCGAGAGCCTGAAGGACATCCTGACGGTGATGTACAGCGGCTTTTCCGTGGAGTCCGGCTCCGATGTGGTAAACTCCATGCTGAACCGGGGCGGCTTTACCTCCATGCTCTCTACCATCGGTCTGCTCATCGCCGCCGGTATCTTCGGCGCGCCGCTGCGTACCGCCGGTGTGGTGGATGTGCTGCTGGCCTTTGTGCGCCGGGTGGCAAAGAGCTCCCGCACCATGTCCCTCGGCGTGCTGCTTCTGCACGCGGTGTTCTTTACCATCACTGGCGCGTACTATGTCTCCTATCCGGTGGTGGGCGGCATGGTGAAGGACCTTTATCCGGAGTATGGTCTGGACCGTAAGAACCTGATGCGTACCCTGCTGGATACCGGCACGGGCCTTGCGCCGCTGGTGTCATGGTCCACCACTGGGTCCTATACGGCCACAACGCTGGGTATCGGAAATCTGGCCTTTTTACCCTATGCGCCGATGCTGTGGCTGTCTATCGTATTTTCTGTGATCTATGCCGTGACGGGCATCGGCACCGCGCGGGTGAAGGAGGAAAACTGACAATGGAACGCATTTTACAGCGCTGGTATGATATGATTTCCATTAACTCCGTCAACGGTCATGAGGCCGCCATGGCGGATTATGTGGCAAACGTCCTTCGGGAGATCGGCATGGACCCGCACTACAGCTATTTTGACGAGGATACCGCCCGGGAGCGGCCCTCCCTCTGGTCCGTGCTGGACAGCGGACGCCCCGGCAAGACGGTGCTGCTTATTGGCCATTTGGATACCGTGGGCGTCTCCGACCGCTGGGATACCGACCCCTTCGTACCCACGGAGATCGATGGAAAGGTATACGGCCGGGGGGCTATGGACATGAAGGGCGGACTTGCCGCTATTTTAGAGACCCTGACCTACTATGCCGCTCATCGAGACACTTTCAGGGGCAAGATTCTCGCCTGCTTCGTGGCGGACGAGGAGGGGCTGAGCAAGGGCAGCTATCAGTTGGTGGCGGAGGATGTGATTCACGCCAATTACGCCATTATGGGCGAGTGCCGCTACGATAATGTGGCGGTGGGCTTCCGGGGCCGGTACAGCTTTGAGGTGACGGTACACGGACAAACGGCCCATGCCAGCCATTACCCGGAGGTGGGCGAGAACGCGCTGATCTCCGGCGGCAGACTGGCCGCCGCTATCGAGGCCCTGTCGACCCTTCAGCATCCCCATCTCAAGCACGGAACGTGGTGCGTGCGGTACATGGAGGGCGGAAATCCCGGTACGCTGGTGGTGCCGGAGCGGTGCTATATCTTTGTGGACCGCTACGTGGTCCCCGGCGAAACGGACAAGACCTGTATCGACCAGATTTTGGGCGCGGCCCGGGAGCTGGGACTGGAGGGCAAGGTAGATGTCCGGCTCAAGCCCCGGAAGTCTCCCTATATGCAGTCCTTTGCGCTGGAGGAGGATCACCGGCTGGTGCGGACGCTGCAGGCGCAGTTCCGGGCTGTGACGGGTGAGGACCTTCCCTGTGCTTACGATGCTTCGGTGTGCGATTCCAACATTCTTGCGGTGACGCTGGGGATTCCCACGGTCACGTTCGGCCCCTCCGGCGGCAATATGCACGGCGATAATGAGTACGGCTATGCGTGGCAGGTGAAAAACTGCGGCGAAATTTACCGCCGCACGGTGGCAGAGCTGCTGAATAACGAGGAATAAGCAAAAATAGAGCAAGGACCGTGAACGGCTGTTCACGGTCCTTGCTTTATTTAGAAAAGCGTTACAGCTTCTTTAGCAGATAATCGCCAAATTCGGCGCAGGAGGCTCCGTCCCGGTGGCCGGTCATGACCACGCGGCGCTCCGTTTCCGTGCACTGGTGCATGGCGGCGGCAAGGCGGTCGGCCTTGTCAGCCATGGAAATGTGCCGCAGCAGCAGCTCCGCCGCCTTCAGAATGCTGGCGGGATTGGCGTAATCCCCCTCTCCGTCGGCAATGAGCCGGGGAGCGGTGCCGTGCACGGCCTCGAACATGGCGTACCGGCTGCCGGTGTTGGCGCTGCCGGCGGTACCGACGCCGCCTTGAATTTGGGCGGCCTCATCTGTGATGATGTCACCGTAGAGATTTGGCAGTACAAATACCTGAAATTTGCTGCGGATTTCCGGGTTCACCAGATTGGCGGTCATGATGTCGATGTACCAGTCCTCGGCGGTGATCTCCGGGTACTCCGCCGCGACCTCGTGGCAGATTCGGGAGAAGCTGCCATCGGTTTTCTTCATGATATTGGCCTTGGTGACAATAGCTACGTTGGTTTTTCCGTTGGCGCGGGCAAAGGCGAAGGCCGCTCTGGCAATGCGCCGGGTCCCGGCGTCCGTTGTGACCTTGAAATCCATGGCCAGCTTGCCGGGAATTTCAATGCCCCGGCTCCCAAGGGCGTATTCGCCCTCGGTGTTTTCCCGGAAGAAGGTCCAGTCAATGCCCGCCTCCGGGACGGAGACAGGCCGCACATTGGCGTAGAGGTCCAGCTCCCGGCGCATGGCCACGTTGGCGCTTTCCAGCGTGCCGCCCTTGGGGGTCTCCGTGGGGCCTTTCAAAAGCACATCGCAGGCTTTGATAGCGGATAGAACATCGTCGGGGATGGCCTTCCCCTGTGCCGTGCGGTTTTCAATGGTCAGGCCCTCAATATCGCGCAGCTCTACCCGTCCACTCCGAAGCTCCGCCGCCAGCAGACGTTCCAGGACCCGGCGGGCCTGCGTCATGATGATGGGGCCGATTCCGTCGCCGGAAATGAGGCCGATAACGATGTGCTCCATTTTGGAAAAATCCTTGGCAGGATCGCCCTGCTCCATCCGCGTCTGCCGTTGGAGCTGCTGGGCCAGCAGCTCCCGGAAATGGGCTGCTGCATCATTGAGAATTGCTTCGTAATCTGCCATCAGTCGGTTCCCTCCTTCGTATAGCTCAGCAGCCCGCCGGCCCGCAGCATGGCGGCCTGCCGCTTTGTAAAGCTGCCATGGACGGGAATGGCGCGGTTCCCGGCGTGAAGCGTCATTTCGCCGCTGTCCAGACCGGTGTCAATGCCGGTGAGCGTCAGGGTCTCGCCCTGTGTCAGCAGATCATAGTCCGCCGGGTCCGCAAAGGTCAGAGGCAGAATACCGGCGTTGATAAGGTTGGCGGCGTGAATCCGGGCAAAGCTCTTGGCTATGACCGCCCGGACACCCAGATACAGCGGCACCAGCGCCGCGTGCTCCCGGGAGGAGCCCTGTCCGTAGTTGCTGCCGCCCACGATGATGCTCTGACCGGCCTCCTTGGCCCGCTGGGAAAAGCTCTTGTCACATACGGCAAAGCAAAATTCCGAGAGCTTGGGGATGTTGGAGCGGTAGGGCAGAATTTTGGCTCCGGCGGGCATGATATGGTCTGTGGTGATATTGTCGCCGACCTTCAGCGTCAGCTCGGCGGTGATGCTGTCCCCAACAGGTGTTCCCAGCGGGAAGGGCTTGATATTCGGCCCCCGCAGAACCTCCACCTCCCCGGCGGCCTCCGGGGAGGCAGGGGCCAGCACGGCACTGTCATCAATGAGGAAGTGGTCGGGCATCTCCACATGAAGGGCGTCCAGTCCCAGATCGCGAGGGTCGGTGATCTCGCCGGTGAGGGCAGAGGCCACAGCCGTTTCCGGGGATACCAGATAGACCTTGGCATCGGCGGTACCGCTGCGCCCCTCAAAATTGCGGTTGAAGGTCCGCAGGCTCACGCCGCCGGAGTTGGGGGAGAAGCCCATGCCGATGCAGGGGCCGCAGGCACATTCCAGCAGCCGCACGCCGGAGGACAGAATATCCGACAGCGCGCCGCAGTCGGCCAGCATGGTCAATACCTGCCGGGAGCCGGGGGAGACGGACATACTGACGGTGGGGGCAACGGTTTTTCCTTTCAGCATGGCGGCGGCCTTGAGCATATCGTACAGAGAGGAATTGGTGCAGGAGCCGATGCAGACCTGATCCACCTTGGTGCCCTTCAGGCTGCGGACGGTAACAACATTGTCCGGCATGTGGGGACAGGCGATCAGCGGCTCCAGCGTATCAAGGTCAATGGAAATGACCCGGTCATAATCCGCGTCCGAATCGGCGGCAAGGGGGGTAAAATCGGCTTCCCGGCCCTGTGCCTTTAAAAAGGCGCGGGTCACCTCATCAGAGGGGAAAATAGAGGTGGTAGCGCCCAGCTCCGTTCCCATATTGGTGATGGTGGCACGCTCCGGCACGGACAGACTGGCAATGCCGGGGCCGCCCCACTCGATGACATGGCCCACACCGCCCTTGACGGAGAGGATACGCAGCAGCTCAAGGCTGATGTCCTTGGCGGTGACAAAGGGCCGCAGCGTGCCGGTGAGCTCCACCCGGATGACCTTCGGCATATTGATGTAGTACGCGCCGCCGCCCATGGCCACGGCCACGTCCATACCGCCGGCGCCGAAGGCCAGCATCCCGATGCCGCCAGCGGTGGGGGTGTGGCTGTCGGAGCCAATCAGGGTCTCTCCTGGAACGCCGAAGCGCTCCAGATGGACCTGATGACAGATGCCGTTGCCGGGACGGGAGAACCAGATGCCGTGCTTTGCGGCAACGGTCTGAATATAGCGGTGGTCATCGGCATTTTCAAAGCCGGATTGCAGTGTGTTGTGGTCCACGTAGGCGACAGACCGCTTTGTCCGCACCCGGTCAATTCCCATGGACTCAAATTCCAGATAGGCCATGGTACCGGTGGCGTCCTGCGTCAGTGTCTGGTCGATTCGCAGAGCCACCTCGGCGCCCGGCTCCGTGCTGCCGCTCACAAGATGCGCTTCGATGAGCTTTTGCGTCAGGCTCTTTCCCATATCAGTTTTCCCCCTTCTGCGTAATTCCGGCGATGTTGGCCCGGGCGTTGGCCACATGGCGCAGGGCGGCCTCTGCCGCGGCCTTGCCATCGTGCGCCGCCAGCGCGGTATAGATGGCGGTGTGCTCCTCCAGCGCGTGTACCGCGCGGCTGTGCTTTGTAATGGACGCCTTGCGGTATTTGATGATCTTCTTGTGCAGGGAGATGAGGGTATCGGTAAAGGGGCGGCTGCCGCAGCTTTGGTACAGCAGCTCATGGAACCGGGAATCCAGATTTTTGATCTGGTCGGAGTTTTCCCCAGACTCCCGCTCACTTTCAATATAGAACTTCTGAAGGCCCAGCGTTTCCTTCATCTCCCGGAGGGTGTCATCGGAGATGGCAACCGCCGCACGCTCTGCGGCGATGCCCTCAAGCCGTTGGCGAATCTCGTAGATGTCCAGCATATCCTCCCGGGAGATGCCGACTACCACCATGCCACGGCTGGTGTCCTCCAAAATATGCTCCTGCTCCAAGCGGCGGACAGCCTCCCGGATGGGCGTCCGGCTGACGCCCAGCTCTCCGGACAGCCGCAGCTCGCTGAGCACCTCTCCCTGCGGGTATTTCCCGGAGAGAATATCCCGCTCCAACTGCTCAAACACCTGATCCGCAATGGAAACAGGCTTGTGATCTCTCATCATGGTACTGCGCTCCTATCTTAATACTTGGACTTCAAGGCCCCGCCGGACAGCTCCGCAATTTTTCCCTCCAGCTCCTCATTGGAAAGGGCGGTGGTGCGGCCCCCGGCGTATTGGGCGTCCACCCAGTCCTTCAGCTTTTCCACCAGCGCATCGTGCTTGTTGAGCTGACGTTCGCCCTTCAGGCGGTAGTTCTGGTTGATCCAGTAGGCGATTCCGGCAAGGCCGGAGGTCTTGCTCACCGCCACAGCGGCGGGACGGTCCAGCAGCTTCTCCGTGTTGAAAATGTTGTAGATCTCCTCGTCCTTCAAAAGCCCGTCGGCGTGAATGCCCGCCCGGGTGACGTTGAAGTTCCGGCCCACAAACGGCGTCATGGGCGGGATGCGGTAGCCGATCTCGTGCTCGAAATAGTCGGCGATCTCCGTAATGGCGGTGGGGTCCATGCCATCCAGAGAACCCCGCAGAGAGGCGTATTCAAATACCATGGCCTCCAGCGGCACGTTGCCGGTGCGCTCGCCGATGCCCAGCATGGAGCAGTTGACGCCGCTGGCACCGTACAGCCATGCGGTAGCGGCGTTGGAGACCGCCTTATAGAAGTCATTGTGGCCGTGCCATTCCAGATATTCACTCTCGACGCCGGAGTAGTGCTGCAGGCCGTAAATAATACCCGGAACACTGCGGGGCAGGGCTACCTCTGTGTAGGGCACGCCGTAGCCCATGGTGTCGCAGGCCCGGATGCGGACGGGAATCCCGGCCTCCCGGGACAGCTCCATCAGCTCATTGACAAAGGGGACTACAAAGCCGTAGAAATCCGCACGGGTAATGTCCTCCAGATGGCACCGGGGCATGACGCCGGCATCGAAGGCATCCTTCACCGTGGCAAGGTAATAGTCCAGCGCCTGTCGACGGGTCATCTGCATTTTCTTGAAGATGTGATAGTCGCTGCACGAAACGAGAATTCCGGTTTCCTTGATGCCAAGGTCCTTTACCATGCGGAAATCCTCCCGCGTGGCGCGAATCCATGTGGTGATCTCCGGGAACCGCAGCCCCAGCGCCTGACAGCGCTCAATGGCCTCTCGGTCCCGCTTGCTGTAAATAAAGAACTCCGTTTGCCGGATAAGGCCGTAGGGCCCGCCCAGCTTGCTCAGGAGCTTGAACAGGTGCTCGATCTGCTCCGGGGTGTAGGGGTTCATGGATTGCTGACCGTCCCGGAAAGAGGTGTCGGTGATCCAGATATCCGCCGGCATGGACATGGGCACCCGCCGGTGGTTGAAGGCCACCTTGGGGACCTCATCGTAGTTGTATACATCCCGGTACAGCACCGGGTCCTTTACATCCTGAAGGGAGTAACGGTAGTCATTTTCTTCCAGCAGATTTGTTTTTGATGATAATTCAAGCATAGCGGTCTCCTTCCCGGCAGGTTCTCCTGCAAGATTGTATATCTGTATACATATATACACCACGGCGGATAAAATGTCCATACGTCCGCAATCATTTTATGAAATTTTACCAGTCAATTTTTGTGGCATGAGCGTTCATCACGCAAATGTCCGCCAAAGACGGAGACAAAAGCAGTCTGCGCTCATATTCTTGTGCGCTCTGCCTGCGGGTGCTCTGCCAGCCAGCCTCAGCCGCATACACCGGTCGGCGATGGATTGCAGGTGGCTTTTACCCTTAAGCCGCAGGCGGGCTGACACACGCGAAGCAGAGAGAAAATTACCGGGGGATACGCGCCTGCCGGCGCATATCTCTCGGCCAAAGGTATTGGAAAGCAAAAAAATACAGAGGATCGAACGATCCTCTGTATTTTTAAATTGCTTGGAAGTCCCTTCGATTACAAACCCGTCAGGCTGGGCAGCCAAGTGACGATCTGGGGGAAGAGCACCAGCAGAATTGCGGTGACGATCAGACCGCCCACATAGGGAAGAACTTCGCGGCTGATCTTCTCAATGGAGACCTTGCCGATATCGCAGGCAACGAACAGGCACAGGCCCACAGGAGGCGTAACCTGACCGATAGCCAGCACGAACACCAGGAACACGCCGAAGTAGCAGATGTCGATGTTCATGGCCTGAACCACGTTGACGAAGATGGGGGTCAGCAGAATAACGGCCACGGCGTTATCGAGGAAGCAGCCGGCAATCAGCAGCACGATCATAATCAGGAACATGATCATGGTGGGGTTGGTGGTCAGGCTGGTCATCAGGATAGCGAGCTTCTGCGGAATCTGCTCACTGGAGAGCAGATAGCTGAAGATATGGGCGTTTGCCACAAGGAACAGAATGGAAGCGGTGGAGGAGGCGGAAGCAGACAGCACATGGATAAAGTCCTTCCAGCCCATGTTGCGATACACGAAGGCGCTGACGATAATGCCGTAGAACACAGCGATGGCAGCAGCCTCGGTGGGGGTGAACAGACCGGAATAGATACCGCCCAGAATAATGACGGGCATCAGCAGAGCCCAGATACCGTTCTTGAAAGCGGTGGCGACCTCCTTGGCAGTGACACGCTCGGTACCGACATAGCCGCGCTTCTTGGAAATGACATAGTTGATGATGATAATAACTGCGGTCATCAGCAGGCCGGGGCCGACGCCGCCGATGAACATTTTACCGACGGAGGCGTTTGCCAGCGTGCCGTACATAACCATGGTGTTGCTGGGGGGGATGATCAGACCGATGGTACCGGAGGCGGCGACCACAGCGGCGGTGAAGGCCTTATCGTAGTTGCGCTTCTCCATCTCGGGCACCATAACGGCACCGATAGCGGAGGTGGTAGCGGGGGCGGAACCGGAGATAGCACCGAAGAAGGTGGAGGACAGCGTTGCCACGTGAGCAAGGCCGCCGGGCATCCGGCCCACCAGCGTTGCGGCCATATCGGTCAGGCGCTTGGAAACGCCGCCGCGGGCCATAACGTTACCGGCAAACACGAAGAAGGGGATTGCCAGCAGAGTGAAGGAGTCGATGGCGCGGAACGTTTTCTGCACCAGATTGATAACGGGGATTGCGCCTGTGGTCATAACCGCCGTGAAGGAGGAAATGGACAGGGCGAAAGAAATGGGGACACCGATGAACAGCAGCAGGAAGAAGCTGACCAGCAGAACAATTACCAGCATATTACTTTACCTCCCGCTTTCCGGTGGCAACGCCCCAGATTTTTTCAATCTCAAACAGAATGTACACAATGTAGTTCAGGGGAATCTGGAAGAAGACCCAGCTCATCTTGATCCAACGGATGTTAGTGGTGGTGGAGCCGGTGTTATTATACTTAATCACCATCATGGTAGAATAATAGCAGACGATGCAACAGAAGACCGCGACGATGATGTAAGTAATGATAGCCAAAGCCTTGCGGGCCTTGGGACTTTTCTTTTCAATGATGCCGGTGATAGCGGTCACGCTCAGGTGACCATCGTTGCGAAGCACGTTGGCGGCGCCGAAATAGGTCAGCCAGCTGAACGCATAAATCGTAAATTCCTCAAGCCAGGGCACACTCACGCCGGCCTCCCGGAAAATGACCTCAAAGAGCGTCCAAATGCTCATCAGGCCAAGGAGGATCATCATGATGACGTTGTATACCTTGGTGATGCCGGTATTAAACTTGACCAAGCCGTTATACATACGATACCTACTTTCCTTTTGGTTAGATTGTCCATAAATGCTTGCGGGATACGTATAGGCGCGCCTAAACGTATCCCGCAAGGCTATCTCTCTATTCTACTCTGCGATATAATGCGATGGAATGCTTGAAAAATGTACGGACCGAGCTCAGATCTTCAGAGCGGCAGCCTCGGTGTAGTTAGCCTCGTAAGAAGCGTTGGTCTCGGCAGCGAACTCCTTCCAGAGCTCACGATCGGGATCGATAACGGTCATCTGGCCCTCCAGATACTCGCGGTTCTCAGCGTCGGTATCCTTAGCATGCTGATAAGCCCACTTGGAAGCCTCGAGACCGGCCTCCTGGAACATGGCCTGATCCTCAGCAGACAGGCTGTCGAACAGCTCCTTGGACATGACCAGAGGCTCAGCAGTGTGAGAGTGCATGGTCACGCACATATAGCTCTGGACCTCGTAGAACTTCTTATCGCGGATGTTGGCGAAGGGGTTCTCCTCGGCCTCGCAGGTGCCAAGCTGAAGAGCCTGATACAGCTCGGAGAAGGACACGTTGGTGACAACGGCGCCGGCGTTGGTGAACATGGCGCGCAGAGGCTCGTTGGTCATGACGCGGATCTTCAGACCGGCCAGATCCTGAGGAGTATTGATCTCCTTGTTGGCGGTGATGTTACGGAAGCCGTTCTCGAAGAAGGAGATAACGAACATCCCCTTATCCTCCAGCTTGCCGGAGAGGTAAGCGCCCAGCTCACCGTTGAGGTTCTCATCAACGTCATCAACGTCATCGAACAGGAAGGGCAGGCCCACATAGCCCCACTCGGGAGCGTACTTGGCCAGAATGTCATCGGAAGTAACAGCCAGATCCAGAGTGCCCAGAGAAACGGCGTCCAGAACCTCTTCCTGAGAGCCCAGAGCGTTTGCGGCGAAGATGTCGATGACGTACTTGCCGCCGGACTTCTCCTCGACCAGCTCAGCAAACTTCTTGCTCATCAGGTCATAGGGGCCGCCCTCAGCAGAGGGATGGCTCAGCTTGAAGTGGACCGCCTCGGTGTTGGCGGAGTCACCGGTGTTGGCGGCATCGCCGCTGGTGGAACCGCCGGAGCTGCTGCCGCCGCAGGCGGCCAGAGATGCGACCATTGCGACAGAGAGAAGCAAAGACCAAAACTTTTTCATAACTTTCCTCCTAAAAATATGATGGTACAAAATGGACCATGCGGTACGCACCGCCAGACGGAAACCCGTTCCTTGGGGTGTACCGCTGGTAACACTCTAATCCAGAATGCACAACTGCGTCAATTCGGTGAAAAGTACCAGTAATTTTGACGCCGATTTGTTTCTGACAGAGCATGAAAAACAGCCGTGGAACAATTTGAAGCAATTTTAAAACCGTTCGCAGAGAAAAAGCACAGAAGCAATTTTGCAATTGCTGAACAAAAGACGGTCAAACTGCACAAAAAGATGTCCCGCTTTTGTGGAAACTGGGGGATTTCTCTCGAAAAAACTGCTGGAGAGCGGAAAAGAAATTTGCTTAAAATGCGCCCAGAGACTTGAACAGGAAACACCAGAGGAACAGCGTAAAGGGGCAAAGAGTGCTGGTGACAACGATGAGCGCGCCGGAAAGCTCCACATCGCCGCCCAGTTGGCGGGTCATGGCAAAGGAGGAAACGGCGGTAGAGGTGGCGAACACACCCAGCAGCGCCGCAAATTCCATACCCCGGAAGCCAAGGCAGTAGCCCAGCGTCAGGAAGATAGCGGGCATGACCAGCAGCTTCATGGACGCGCCTAAAACTACCTGTTTGCGGTAACGGGACAGCGCGTCAAAGCGGAAGAAGGCACCCAGCAGAAACAGCATCATGGGCGTTGACACGGCGGCCATCTGCCGCACCGCCGTCTGAACAAAGCGAGGCAGGGGGACGCGGAGCCACAGGCAGAGCAGTCCTGCTGCCGTGGAGAGAATCAGCGGATTTTTCAATACCTTTATAAATATGCTCCGGAAGCTGACGCGCCCGCCGCCGTACAGGGACAGCACCACCACCGCCAGCACGTTGAACAGCGGGATGACAATGGCGCCGAGTACCGCCACGGAGCCGACGCTGCCATCGGGCACCAGCGTTTCCGCGATGTAAAGCCCGATGAGCACAAAATTGGAACGGAATATACCCTGCGTCATAACGCCCCGCTGCTCCCGGGGCAGCAGCTTGGAGGACAGCGCGAGGCCGATGCCGCAGGACGTCAGCACACCCAATGCGGAAAAGAGAATCAGCCCCGGACGAACGGCGGTGCTCAAATCGGAAAAGTAAATGCTTTTAAATTGATTGACCGTGAGAAAGAAATTGAAGACCACCGAATTGAACCGGGATACGTCCTGACTGTCGATTTGCTTAAGCCTGCGGGCAAGGTAGCCTGCCGCCAGATAGAGAAGGAGAGGTGCGGTGGCGTCCAGGCAGATTTGAAAATTTCCCATACTGTGCTCCTTTTGCCGGTTCTCCGGCATTTTTTCGTCTTGCCCCGCGTTTGCGGAGCGATTAAATTATCTTTCAGTATAGGTAGAGCGGCAAATTTTGTCAAATCCTAGACGTTAGAATTGACAAAAAACCGTTTCGGCATATAATCTAAACTACAAATAGGAACAGAGGAGGGCTTCATTTATGGACATCACTCTGAAGATCGGCACCCGCAGCGAAACGGTGCAGGTGCCGGAGGCAAATCTGCAGGGCATCCTGACGCCCAACGAGGTGTCGGTGGCGCTGACCGGCGAGGCGGAGGTCTGGCGGGCGCTGAACGAGCCCATCGGTACGCCCCGGCTGCGGGACATCGTGCACCCCGGCGAGAAGATTGCCATCATCACCAGCGATATTACCCGCCCCATGCCCACATGGAAGGTGATGCCCGCCCTGCTGGACGAGCTGTATGACGCCGGTGTCAAGCGGGAGGACATTACGCTGGTGTTCGCCCTCGGCAGTCACCGCTGCCATACGGAGGAGGAGCAGCGCCATCTGGCCGGAGACCGTGCGTGGAGTGAGATCACCTGCGTGGACGGCAACACGGCGGACTGCGTACATATCGGCGTGACCTCCCGGGGCACGCCGGTGGATATTGTCCGAACCGTGGCGGAGGCGGACCGCCGCATCTGCCTCGGCAATATTGAATATCACTACTTTGCCGGTTATTCCGGCGGCGCCAAGGCCATCATGCCCGGCGTTTCTACCCGGGCGGCGATTCAGGCCAACCACAGCCGCATGGTGGAGGAAACTGCCCATGCCGGCAAGCTGGAGGGCAACCCCGTCCGGGAGGATATTGAGGAGGCCGCCGCCATGGTGGGGGTGGACTTCATCGTAAACGTGGTGCTGGACGCCAAGAAAGAGATCATCCGGGCTGTAGCAGGCGATGTGACTGCCGCGCACCGGGTCGGCTGCGCCTTTTTGGACACCCTGTACCGCAAGGAGATTCCGCAGCGGGCGGACATCGTTTTAGTGTCGCAGGGCGGCGCCCCCAAGGATTTGAACCTCTACCAGACCCAGAAGGCGCTGGACAACGCCAAGCACGCGGTCAAGCCCGGCGGCGTGGTGGTGCTCATCGGCTCCTGCAAGGAGGGGCTGGGCGAAAAGACCTTTGAAGAATGGCTCACCACCGCCCCCACGCCCCATTCTCTTATCGAGCGAATCAAAAAGGAGTTCCGGCTGGGCGGCCATAAGGCGGCGGCCATTGCCATGGTTCTGGAAAAGGCGGATATCTACCTTGTCAGCGATATGGAGGACGCGCTGGTGGAGCGGCTGTTCATGAAGCCGTTCCACAGCGTACAGGCGGCCTATGATGCCGCTGTGGAAAAGTGCGGCGCCAATGCCTCGGTGCTGGTGATGCCCTACGGCGGCTCCACGCTGCCGCGTGTGGCGGAATAAGTTTCTTTCCGGCACTTCCGCCGGAGCAAATACGATAAACGGAGGAGAAAACAATGGATTACGCAAAGGAATCTCTGAGACTGCACTATGAGTGGAAGGGCAAGCTGGAGGTCACGCCCCGTGCGGCAGTGGACAGCAAGGACGCGCTTTCGCTGGCCTACACCCCCGGTGTGGCCCAGCCCTGCCTCGAAATTCAGAAGGATGTCAACAAGAGCTATGAGCTGACCCGCCGCTGGAACACCGTGGCCGTTGTGACGGACGGTACTGCCGTTCTGGGCCTTGGCGACATCGGCCCCGAGGCCGGTATGCCCGTTATGGAGGGCAAGTGCGTTCTGTTCAAGGCATTCGGTGATGTGGACGCCATCCCTCTGTGCATCCGCAGCAAGGATGTGGACGAGATCGTCAACACCGTGGCTCTGCTGGCCGGCTCCTTCGGCGGCGTGAATCTGGAGGACATTGCCGCGCCCCGCTGCTTTGAGATTGAGAAGAAGCTGAAGGAGCGCTGCGATATCCCCATTTTCCACGATGACCAGCACGGCACCGCCGTCATCACGCTGGCGGGCCTGACCAATGCGCTGAAGGTTGTAAACAAGAAGATGGACGAGATCAAGGTTGTCATCAACGGCGCTGGTGCCGCCGCTATCGCCATCGGCAAGCTGCTGCTTTCCGCCGGTGTGAAGGATTTGACGCTCTGCGACCGCAGCGGCGCTGTATATGAGGGCCGCCCCAAGGGCATGAACCCCATTAAGGACGAGATGGCCAAGGTCACCAACCTCTCCAAGAAGGCGGGCAGCCTTGCCGATATGCTGGTGGGGGCCGATGTGTTCATTGGCGTGTCCGCTCCCGGCGCTGTGACCACCGAAATGGTGAAGACCATGAACCGTGACGCCATTATCTTTGCCTGCGCCAACCCCACCCCGGAGATTTTCCCCGACGATGCCAAGGCTGGCGGCGCCAAGGTCATTTCCACCGGCCGCAGCGATTTCCCCAACCAGATCAACAACGTGCTGGCGTTCCCCGGTATCTTCCGCGGCGCGCTGGATGCCCGTGCCAGTGACATCAATGACGCTATGAAGATCGCCGCCGCCAAGGCGCTGGCGGGATTGATCTCCGATGAGGAGTTGAACGCCGACTACATCATCCCCGCCGCCTTCGATCCCCGGGTGAAGGACGCCGTGGCCAATGCTGTCAAGCAGGCCGCCTACGATTCCGGCGTGGCCCGCATCTGAACTGCTCGGGCACACAACATATAAATATATTAAAGAAGCAGCGCTCCGCCATTCGGCGGGGCGCTGCTCTTTTTTATTCGATGGGTTCGGGACTGTCTGTATCTTCCCCGGCATCGGAGACACCGGCCTTTTTCTGAATACGCCACAACGTTGTGCGGCCAAGGCCCAGCTTATCGGCAATGACGCTGTTGTTGTACTTTAAAATGCGCTTCATTGCGGCAACACCTGCCAGAACCTCCTCCGGCGGGCTGTTGGCCGCGTCCGTCAGGGCTGGGTATTGCCGGTAGATGTCGGAGAGCAGCTCGTCCTCGCCGATGGCGCGGATGAGAATCTGCTGCTTGGCGCTGGGAGAGGGATTCATGGCCTGCTGGTAAAGGAGGATATACCGCTTGCTGACAGCGGAAAGAGAAATGAGGTTAGCGGGCCAAGAGTAAAAGGACAAAATTTCCTCCAGCTCCTTCTGCGTCCGGGGCGGCATCAGAATGGACTCTCGCAGCAGAAAGAAGCGGAACAGGGTGGATACATCCTCCTGCCGGTCCTTTAGAAGCGGCAGATTCAAGGAAAAAACAGAGAGCTGGTCCCACAGGTCCCGGGGAATCCGGCGGCGCTCCTCCGGCGTTACCAGCGCTAAAAGCCGCGCGCTGAAGGGTATCGTGGTTACGCCGCCCACGGCGAAATAGGAGTGCTGAAGAAGCACCTGTCGCAGACAGGAGAAAAACGCTTCGGAGGCGTCTCCCAAGCCCTGCAAGGCAATGGTGCCGCCGCCGGCCAGCTCAAAAAGGCCCATCCGGGGCTTGGCGCCGTCATCACTGCCGAACAGTACCCGGGCGGCATCCTGCTGGGCAATGGTCCCGGCGTTGATGACAATATATGGCTTTTTGGCCCGGGGAGAACCGTTGTGGATGCACTGGGCGAAAAAGCTCTTGCCGGTGCCGTTTTCGCCGATGAGGGCCACAGGGTCCTCCATTTCCGCCAGCGTTTTGCCCTCCGCCACCACCCGCCGGATGACGGAGGAGGTGCCGAGGACGTCTTTCCACTGGTGATGGGCAAAAAATTCCCGGGTGCTGTCCATTTTCTTGCGGCGGGAGTTATCCGCCTGTAAGGTTGTGAGCATCCCAATCTGCTGGTCGCCCTGCAAAAGCCGGGTCTGGATGCAGCGCACCATGGCTCCGTCAAAGAGGTGCTTGCGGTCGGACTGAATCTGTCCGCTTTTATAAAACGCTGCATAGGAAAGGGAGGGAATCACATCGGAGAGGAACTGGCCCCGGAGTTTCTGCTCCTGAAAGCCGGTGAGCTTCTTCGCCTGCTTATTGAAGGTGGTGATGCGCCCGTTTTCATCCGTGATGATGATTCCGGCAGGCACATTGCGGATGATGGCGTTAGTAATGGACTCCTTCCGGGAGGCGGATTGCAGCTCTGCCGCCAGATTGCGGGCCTGATCGATGCTGGAACGAATGGTGTACTCGCCCTCGTAGATCAAAATGCCCTTCAGACCCAGCCGCTCGGCAATCTCGTTGGCAAGGGCCGCACCGATGACGCAGTCGCAGTCCGTATGGGAGAGGTTATACTCCAGCTCCGTTTCACTTTGATAGTAAATGGTGTGGATGGGAATTTTCGTGAGGCTCTGAAGTACATCGAAATCCACCTTCCGGCTTTTGCGGTGAACCGTCACGGCGATTTTTTTCGCCCCCAGCTCCTTGGCCCGCTGAAGGCAGTACAGATAGTCGGACATATCGATGTGCAGCTCGATAAGATGCTCATAAAACCGCCGCTTGAACTCCTCGGCATTGGCGGAGCCGGCCACAAAGACCTGACAGCCTTCGCTGATGGCCTCGTTGACCGCCTGTACCAGTGTTTCAATGGAGCACTCTTTTAAAATGATAGTTGTATCGGAATAATTCAGGTGCTCAATGACCTGATGCGCCAATTCTCCCAGTTTTTTATAGCCGAGAAAGCAGATTTTGTAAGTATCAGACAAACCGTTCCCTCCCATGTTACGGAAAAACGCTCCCTGCATCGGGGAAATATGTTTCACTGCTTCAAATATACCACAAGACGGAACAAAAGTGAACTGAATTTTTCACGTTCGACAAACAATTGACCCGTCAAGGCCGAAAATATAAAATAATCGTGCAAGCGCAAACCGCCGTAAGGCGGGTTTTTTAAGATTTTCAACAGGAGGTCATATTTGGTATGGAAGGTTTGTTGGATGGAGTCGTAGTGCTGGACCTTGGCCGCGTGCTGGCCTGCCCCTATGCCGCAACGCTGTTGGCGGACATGGGCGCAACGGTCATCAAGATCGAAAATCCCAAGGGCGGCGATGATACCCGGAAGATGGGCCCCTTCGTCAACGGTAACAGCGTGTATTACGCCAACTTCAACCGCGGCAAGATCGGCGTGACGCTGAACCTGAAGGAGCCGGAGGGCAAGGAAATTTTCAAGGAAATGGTCAAGAAGGCCGATGTGGTTCTGGAGAACTACCGTCCCGGCACCATGGAAAAGCTGGGCCTTGGCTATGATGTGCTCAAGGAGGTCAACCCCGGCATTGTGTACGGCGCCGTGTCCGGCTTCGGTCACACCGGCCCTCTGAGCAAGCGCGCCGGCTATGATATCGTCGGTCAGGCCATGGGCGGCCTGATGAGCACCAGCGGCTGGCCCAACAGCCCCGCTACCCGTTCCGGCACCCCCATGGGCGATGTGCTGGGCGCTTTGAACATGACCGTCGGTGTGCTGGCGGCTCTTGTGAACAAGCAGAAGACCGGCCTTGGCGAAAAGGTGGATGTGGCTCTGGTGGACTCCGTGGCCGCTTCCATGGAGAACATCACCATGATCTATCAGTCCACCGGTCGTATCCCCCAGAGAATCGGCAACCGCTATGAGTCTACTTATCCGTATGATACCTTCCCCGCCAGCGATGGCGATGTGGTCATCGCCGCCGGCAACAACAAGCTCTATGGCATCCTGTGCGATGTGATGGAGCGTCCCGACCTGAAGACCGATCCCCGCTTCCTTGAGGTCAAGGACCGTGTTGCCAATCACGATGCTCTCCGCGCCGAGATTTGCCCGTGGACCCAGAAGCACACCATCGACGAGGTGGATAAGATGCTCAATGATGCCGGCTGCCCCGCCTGCCCCGTGAACACCATCGACCGTCTGGTGGTAGACCCCCAGATCGCCGGCGCTCGCGGTATGTTCCCCGAGATCGACCAGCCCGGCATCGGCAAGCTGCAGATCACGGCAATCCCCCAGCATCTGACCCGCACCAGCACCCAGCCCCGCAAGGCCGCGCCTCTGCTGGGCGAGGACAACGCCAAGATTTATGGCGAGATGCTGGGTCTGGACGAGGCCAAGCTGGCTGAGCTGAAGGAAAAGGGCGTTATCTAAGCCCTACGGATAAGATATCAGGAGGAAATTGAGCTATGGAAAAGAAGAAAATCAATATTATCGAGGTTGGTCCCCGTGACGGCTTCCAGTCCGTCAGAGGCGACTTTATTCCCACGGAGTTGAAAAAGGAGATCATCGACCTGCTGGTGGATGCCGGCGTGAAGCATCTGGAGTACACCTCTTTCGTCAGCCCCAAGGCCATTCCCCAGCTGGCTGACGCCGCTGAGGTCAGCGAGTATGTGCTGAGCAAGTACCCCGACCTTGACCTGATGGTGCTGGTGCCAAATATGCGCGGCGCCACCAACGCTCACAATCTGGGCGTGAAGAAGGTCTGCAATGTGGTCTCCTACAGCGCCAGCCACAACAAGGCCAACATCAACCGTACCCACGAGGAGTCTCTGAACGCCTATCGCGAGATGGTGGAGGCTTACCCCGATATGGAGTGCGTGCTGGATCTGGCCACCACCTTCGGCTGCCCCTTCGAGGGCAAGGGCGGCAAGTATCAGGACCCCGATGCCATCATGGAGTTCCTGCGCCCCTATAAGGAAGCCGGTATGAAGACCGTGAACTACTGTGATACCATCGGCGTTGCCGATCCCGAGCAGGTGAAGAAGGTCATCCGCGCCAGCCAGAAGGCATATCCCGATGTGCACATTCAGGTGCATCTGCATGATACCCGCGGCCTCGGCATGGTCAACGCCATGGCTGCCATCGAGTGCGGCGTAACGGATGTTCAGACCGCTCTGGCGGGCCTCGGCGGCTGCCCCTTCGCTCCCGGCGCCTCCGGCAACCTCTCCACCGAAGATACCGTCTGGATGCTCAACGAGGCCGGCTATGATACCGGCATCAACTTCTCCAAGATTCTGGCTGCCGCCAAGTATCAGGTCGGTAAGATTCCCGGCAACTACAGCGGCCACCACATCACCATCGACAAGGAGACCCCCTGCTGCTTCTAAGCAATATTCCGGGAATCGAATGAAAATCGAGACTGTCGATAAAGTGGTAAATCCTCCGCAACGGTAAGGAAGGGTGTGGGCAGGAAACCCAAGAAGGGTGTCCTGCGCCATTGAAATCCTTAGTTTTCAGAACTTTTATGAAGTTCTGAAAACTTGTTCAGCGGGGAGAAAAGACTTTTTCGACACACTGAAATCCCGCTCCTTTAAAAAGGAGCGGGATTTTTGCGCTGCGGCAGCGCGGATGGTCCGGTGCCGGACCGGAACTTTCTTGTTGGACGTCCGCGATGGGGCTGGTTTTCATCCCCTTGGGTTGTCGGCTGTACAGACACTGAGCGTCCACAGTACGAGGACATTCGGCGAACGAAGTCATAAAATCACCCGATTTTTAGCGGCGATTTTGCGGGAAAGGCGGGCATCAAAACCAACAAAAATATAGGAAAACAATAGGATTCTATTTCACAAAAAACACAAATTGTCCGCATCTGACAATAAAATGTGCGCCTTTGACGGGCTGTTTGTGCAAAGTGATTGTTTCCCCGCAATGCTTTTGGAGGAATTGTGTATTGCAAATCCGCTGTGTCCACCGTACAATGACAGTAGAACAAGCTATGGTTCCTGAAACATAGATGAAGAAGGGGATATTTATGGTTACTTTGAAAATGGTCCAAGAGGCACAGGAGGCGCTGAAGGGCATTGCCCGGAAAACGCCGTTGGAGAATGCCAACCGTCTTGGCGAGAACATTTACATCAAATCCGAAAACCTGCAGCTCACCGGCGCATTCAAGATTCGCGGCGCTTATAACAAGATCCGCTCCCTGACGCCGGAGGAGGCTTCTCACGGTGTCATCGCCTGCTCCGCCGGCAACCACGCACAGGGCATCGCTCTGTCCGCCACGAAGCTGGGCATCAAGTCCGTGATCTGCATGCCCGAGGGCGCACCCATCTCCAAGGTGGAGGCCACCCGCAGCTATGGCGCCGAGGTAGTTCTGGTTCCCGGTATCTATGATGATGCCGCCCGGGAGGCCGAGCGTCTTTCCAAGGAGCACGGCTACACCTTCGCGCATCCCTTTAACGATCCCTATGTCATTGCCGGTCAGGGCACCATCGGTCTGGAGATCCTGGAGCAGCTTCCCGAAGTGGAGCAGGTCGTGGTCCCCATCGGCGGCGGCGGTCTGATCTCCGGCGTGGCGCTGGCCATCAAGGAGCTGAAGCCCTCCTGCAAGGTCATCGGCGTGCAGGCCGGTGTGGTTGCCTCCATGTATGCTTCCCGCAAGGCCGGCAAGGTCACCACGGTAAAGGACGCCGCTACGCTGGCTGACGGTATCCATGTGCTGACGCCCGGTGACCTGACCTTTGAGATGTGCCAGAAGTATGTGGATGAGATCGTCACCGTCAGCGAGGACGAGATCGCCGCTGCCATTCTGGCTCTGCTGGAGGTCCAGAAGACCGTGGCAGAGGGCGCCGGCGCAACGCCTGTGGCAGCCTTTATGTCCGGCAAGGTGGATACCTCCAAGAAGACCGTGTGCGTGGTCTCCGGCGGCAATGTGGACGTCACCACGCTCTCCCGCGTTATCACCCGTGGCCTGACCTACACCGGCCGTATTACCACCATCACCACGAAGCTGGCCGACCGTGCCGGCAGCCTGATGAACCTGCTGAATGTGGTCAGCGGCACCGGCGCCAACGTGGTCCGTATCCATCACGAGCGTGAGGACATCAATTCCGAGGTCAACGCCTGCGTGGTGTCCATGGTCCTTGAGACCCGCAATTCCGAGCACGTTCAGCAGATCAAAGATAAGCTGACGGAAAAGGGATATTCTCTGCTGGAGGCGTAAGCGCCGGCGGTTGAATATAAGGAGAAAGAGAAAAAAGGAAAATCAGAAAAGGAGGGTTCCGTATCAAAGCATACGGACGAATGAAATGAAAGAAAAGAAAAAGATGAGCCTGCTGCTCAAGCTGATCATCGCCATCGTACTCGGTATTGTGGTCGGCTTCGTGACCCCGGGCATGGGTGCGTTCGGTGAGGTCATCATCCGCATCGGTGCTACCTACAACAGCATCTTCGGCAACTTCCTGAACTTCGTGATCCCCCTGATCATCATTGGCTTCGTGGCTCCCGGTATCGCTGATCTGGGCGCCGGCGCCGGCAAAACGCTGGCTGCCACCACCGGTGTGGCCTATGGCTCCACCATCATCTCCGGCACTCTGGCCTTCGTTGTGGCCTCCCTGCTGTATCCCCACATGGTCCACGCCGGTATGTTCATGGAGAACGCCGCCAACGCGGAGGAAACCGTTCTGGCTGGCTACTTCACCATTGAGATGCCCGCCATCATGGGCGTTATGACCGCTCTGCTGATGGCCTTCATTCTGGGCCTCGGCATGGCTGTCATCAAGGGCAATGCCATGAAGACCGTGATGAACGAGTTTGCTGAGATCATTGACAAGCTGGTCAGCAACATCGTCATCCCCCTGCTGCCCTTCCATGTGTACGGTATCTTCGCCAAGCTGGCTTATGCCGGTACCATCGTGGAGATCATGGGCTCCTTCATCAAGGTCTTCGCTATGATCCTCGTTCTGCACTGGGTCATCATCGTGTTCCAGTACACCGTGGCCGGCAGTGCCGCGAAGAAGAATCCCTTCGCACTCATCAAGAATATGCTGCCCGCTTATACCACCGCTATCGGCACCCAGTCCTCTGCCGCTACTATCCCTGTTACCACCCAGTGCACCAAGAATAACGGTGTCTCTGACGGTATGGCTGAGTTCGTGTGCCCCCTGTGCGCTACCATTCACCTCTCCGGCTCCACCATCACCCTGACCAGCTGCGCTATGGCTGTTATGGTGATGATGAACCAGTCCATCGGCTTCGGCAAGATGTTCCCGTTTATCCTGATGCTGGGCGTGACCATGGTTGCAGCCCCCGGCGTTCCCGGCGGCGCTGTGATGGCGGCTCTGGGTATCCTGCAGTCCATGCTGGGCTTTGACGAGACCATGTGCGGTCTGATGATCGCCCTGTATATCGCTCAGGACAGCTTCGGCACTGCCTGCAACGTCACTGGCGACGGCGCTATCGCTGTCCTCATGGATGCCATCACCGGCAAGAAGAAGGCTGCCGCGAAATAACGCGATAACCTCATATCTCTCTATCTCTCCTAAAGCTCCCAGTGGGAAAGCAGGAGGCGGTCCGAAGGGACCGCCTCCTGTTCTTTATTTTTATATGACTGTACGGGTGTCAAGACACCTGTACAGTTTTTTGCAATTGGAATATTTTAACATATTTTTGTCGAATTTTTGTGCGAATTGACGGTTGCAAAAGGCGGGAAAAGCGATAAAATAAGAAGCCTTGTGAAATTAAAGTATGAGCGTGGAGCGCGGCTCCGCGGAAGGGAGCGGTCAAATGTCATATCATTATTTGCTGGATCTGGCACTGATTCTGCTGAGCACGAAGCTGCTGGGGCTTCTGACCCAGCGTTTTCAGATGCCGCAGGTGGTGGGCGCACTGCTGGCGGGCCTGATTTTGGGGCCTGCGGGTCTGAACGTCCTGACGGAAACGGAGTTCATCTCCCAGCTCAGCGAGCTGGGCGTCATCGTTCTGATGTTCTCCGCCGGTATGGGAACGGACATCAATGAGTTGAAGCACAGTGGAAAGGCAGGCTTCTGTGTGGCGCTGCTGGGTGTGCTGGTGCCGCTGGTTATGGGTGCGGCGCTGGCGTGGGGCGCTGCCGCCGCAGGGCTCATTGAGAGCAGCGGAATGCTGGAAAATGTGTTCGTTGGCACGATTTTGACCGCAACCTCCGTCAGCATCACGGTGGAGACGCTGAAGGAAATGGGCAAGCTGGAGACAAAGGTAGGCAACACCATTTTGGCGGCGGCATTGATCGATGATGTGCTGGGCCTTGTCGCTCTGACGCTGGTAAGCAGTCTGGCCGGCGGCGGGGAGAGCATCGTGTGGGTGCTGGTGAAGATCGCGGGCTTCTTCGTGTTCGCCGTTGTTGTGGGCTATGCGGCCAACCGCCTGTTCTGCTGGATGCTGAAGCGGCAGGGGGGCTGGGCCAGCCACCGCAACTCCGTGCTGGCCTTTGTGCTCTGCCTTGTGATGGCCTACTGCGCCGAGGAATTTTTCGGCGTGGCGGATATCACCGGCGCTTACGCCGCCGGTCTGGCCGTGGCCTGCACCCCCAAGGGGACGTACATCCAGTCCAAGTATAATCCCTTGGGCTACCTGCTTTTGACGCCGGTATTCTTTGCCGCCATCGGTATCAACGTGAAGCTGGACGGTGTCAGCGGCGGTATGCTGGCCTTCTCCGCGCTGCTGCTGGTGATTTCCGTGCTCTCCAAGCTGCTGGGCTGCGGCCTTGGCGCACGGCTGTGCGGCTTTACGGACCGGGAAAGCGTTCAGGTGGGCGTTGGCATGGTCTGCCGCGGCGAGGTGGCGCTGATTGTGGCGAACCGGGGCTTGTCCATGGGCGTGCTCAGCGCTGCCATGATGACGCCGGTGGTTATCACCGTGGTGGGCGGCACGATTTTGACGCCGATTCTGCTGAAGCTGGTGTTCCGCGGAGAAACGCAGGAGCAGTTTGTGGAGAGCAACTTGGCGGACCGCTACGAAAAGACGGAGCAGCTGGAGGATGCCGCGCAGCAGCTCTTGGACGCCGATTCCGCTCTGAGAAAGAAGCATTAAGCGAACAAAAGCGAGCATGGCAAAATAAAACCGGTGGGCCGGATATCCGGTCCACCGGTTTTGCGTCATTCGGTTAGTTGTCCGCCGAATCCGCCAAAGATCGGAGGGCGAACAGAGTATGCAGCGCTGCCCCCAGCGGCAGAATGTCCTCATTGAACACCACGGCCTCATTGTGCATGGGCTTTCCATAGCGGGGGTCCTCCTCCGCCGTTCCGGCCCCCAGCAGCAGGTAGGCGCAGGGCAGCTCATAGGAAAACGAGGCGAAGTCCTCGGAGCCCATGCCACCCTGATCCAGACGGTACACCCGCTCCTTGCCAGCCAGCTCCTCCGCCCAGCCCGCGACCTGCTCCATCAGGGCGGGATCATTTACCAGCGGCGGCGCGGAGGCGATCTCCTCCACCTGGGCGCTGCCCCGGAAGGCCACCGCCGTGTTCTCCGCGATGGCTTGGATCCGCTCCATGATCCGGGCGGTGAGTTCCCGGTCAAAGGTGCGGATAGTGCCCTCCAGCACGGCCTCCTCCGGGATGATGTTGGGGGCCTGTCCCCCCTGGAACCGGCCCACCGTCACCACGGCAGGCTTCTTCGCGGAGATCTCCCGTGCGGTCAGCTCCTGCAGGGAGAGGTAGATGTGGGCGGCGATGTTGATGGGGTCTACGCCCTTTTCCGGCATGGCGCCGTGGCAGCCGGTGCCCCGGACAGTCACGCGGAACAGCGTACAGCCCGCCATAAACGTGCCCTCACCGCAGAGCACCATGCCCGAGGGGGTGCCGGAGTTGACATGAAGGGCCAGCGCCGCTTTGGGCGACGGCGCATCCTTCAGGACCCCGGCCGCCAGCATGGACTTGGCCCCGGTGAAGCCCTCCTCATCCGGCTGGAACACAAGGCGCACTGTGCCCTGAAGCTCCGCTTGGTGCTGCCGCAGCAGCGCGGCGGCGCCTAAGAGCATGGCCGTGTGCAGATCATGGCCGCAGGCGTGCATGGCGCCGTTTTCGGACTGAAATTCCAGTCCGGTGGCCTCCCGAATCCGCAGCGCATCCATGTCGGTCCGCAGCAGCACGCAGCGGCCAGTATCCGTTCCGGTGATGTCCGCCGTGACGCCGCCGGCCATGTCTCGGGGCGCATAGCCCAGTTCTGTCAGGCGCTGCTTGACATAGGCTGCTGTATGGGGAAGCACGGGACCTGCCTCCGGATTGCGGTGCAGCGTCCGGCGGTCCGTCAAAAGCGCGGGGCGCAGGGTCTCGGCTTCGGCCAAAAGCGTTTTTGCATCGATAGACATAAAAAGCACTTCCTTTATGGGAATTAGAGAAAACTGGCCCCGCCTGCGGCGGAGCGGCTTTATGATTGGCGAGATTATCCTCTATTATACCACACGGAGGGGCCCTGTCAAACCTCCGTAAAAAACAACGGGCGGCATGAGAGGCAATCAAATTTGACATTTTTTTATTCTCGGGTATGATAGAGTGGTCTCGACAACAGGGAAAAGGGGCTTTTCCCCGGACTGTTTGTTGTGATACTGTCCGCCAGACGCAGAGCGGGTGCGGAAAACCCGGCTCTCCGCCCACCGGGGTATCTCCAAAAAACAGGGTGCGATGCACCCGAAGTATGGAGGTAAACGAAGTATGAACACACAATATCCGTTGAATGTTCCCGCGCCCCATCATTTTACCTTTGCTGTCCGCGATATTCCCGAGGTTACCGTTGAGCAGCGGGAGCGGGCCCTGAAAGCCACACACTACAATGAGTTCGCCTTCCCCTCCGGCCTTTTGACGGTGGATATGCTCTCCGACTCCGGCACCACCGCCATGACGAACCAGCAGTGGGCCGCCCTGTTCCTGGGGGACGAGGCCTACGGCCGCAACACCGGCTACTACATACTGCTGGACACGTTCCGGGACATTTTCGAGCGGGGCGGGGAGAAAAACTGGAAAAAGATCATTGACCTTGTCCGCACCGATTGCCGGGATGTGGAGAAGATGATGGATGAGGTCTATCTCTGCGAGTACGAGGGCGGCTTCTTCAACGGCGGCGCGGCCCAGATGGAGCGTCCCAACGCCTTTATCATCCAGCAGGGCCGGGCGGCGGAGTCCGTGCTGATGGAGATCGTGCGGAATATCCTGAGTAAGCGTTACCCCGGCAGGAAATTCACCATTCCCTCCAATGGTCACTTCGATACCACCGAGGGCAACATCAAGCAGATGGGCTCTATTCCACGCAACCTTTACGATAAAGAGCTGCTGTGGTCGGTCCCGGAGGGCGGCCGCTATGAGAAGAACCCCTTCAAGGGCAACATGGACATCGAAAAGCTGGAGCAGCTCATTGAAGGCGTGGGGCCGGAGAATGTGCCGCTGATCTTCTGCTGCATCACGAATAACCCCGTGTGTGGGCAGGCCGTTTCCATGCACAACATCAAGGAGATCAACCGGGTGGCCCACAGCTACAATATCCCGGTGGTGTTCGATGTGGCCCGCTGGGCGGAAAACTGCTACTTTATCAAGATGAACGAGGAGGGCTACGCCGATAAGTCCATCGCGGAGATCGCCACGGAAATGTTCTCCTACTGCGATGCCTTCACCATGTCCGCCAAGAAGGACGGTCACGCCAACATGGGCGGTATGCTGGCCTTCCGGGACAAGGGCCTATTCTGGAAGAACTTCTCGGAATTCAATGAGGACGGCAGCGTGAAGACCGATGTGGGCGTACTGCTGAAGGTCAAGCAGATCTCCTGCTACGGCAATGACTCCTACGGCGGTATGAGCGGCCGGGACATCATGGCGCTGGCCTGCGGCCTGTATGAAAGCTGCGACTTCAACTACATGAACGAGCGGGTGGCCCAGTGCAATTATCTGGCGGAGGGCTTTTATGACGCGGGGGTCAAGGGTGTTGTGCTCCCCGCCGGCGGCCATGCCGTGTACATCAATATGGACGAATTTTTCGATGGGAAGCGGGGCCATGAGACCTTCGCGGGGGAGGGTTTCTCGCTGGAACTCATCCGCCGGTACGGCATCCGCGTGTCCGAGCTGGGGGATTACTCCATGGAGTATGACCTGAAGACCCCGGAGCAGCAGGCCGAGGTGTGCAACGTGGTACGTTTTGCCATTGACCGCAGCCGACTGACCCGGGAGCATCTCGATTACGTTATCGCCGCAGTGAAGGAGCTCTATGAGGACCGGGAGAACATCCCCAATATGCGAATCGTCTGGGGCCACAATCTGCCCATGCGGCATTTCCATGCATTTTTGGAGCCGTATCCCAACGAGGGATAACGGCGTGTAACGAGCTTGTGCTTTAAGGAGGGAGTCTATGTCAGAGCAGAACATAGCAAATCTGGAAAACCGGGACGGATTTCGATCGCAGTGGGGATTTATCATGTCGGCAGTGGGCTCCTGCGTCGGCATGGCCAACATCTGGCGCTTCCCCATGCTGGTGTCCAAATACGGCGGGCTTACCTTTCTGATTCCCTATTTCATCTTTGTGTTCGTTATCAGCCAGTCCGGCATGATGGAGGAATTTTCCCTTGGCCGCTGGGCCGGCTTCGGGCCGGTGGGCTCCTTCGGCAAGGCCATGGAGAACGGCGGCAGATCCAAGCGGGCCGGAGAGCTGATCGGCGGTGTGCCGGTGTTTGCCTCCCTGTGTCTTGGAATCGGCTACTCCGTTATCATGGGATGGGTGTTTTACTACACCAAAATGGCCTTTACCGGGGAGCTGGTGGCCATGGGGCAGGATATGAATGTCATCGGCGGCACCTTCGGCGCGGTGGCCCCGGAGGCAGCCTCTCTGGGCGAGGCCATCAAAATGACCTTTGCCACCGGCGGCGCCAATAATCTCTGGATCATCATTGCCATTGCCGCCTCTCTTGCCATTATGATCTTCGGCATTTCCGGCGGCATTGAACGGGCCTGTAAGGTCATGATTCCCGCGCTGTATGTTCTGATGATCATTTTGGCGGTATTTATGCTGTTTGTCCCCGGCACCGGAGAGGGATACCGCTATATCTTCACCCTGAACCCCAAGGGGCTGCTAAATCCAGAGGTGTGGGTCTATGCTTTCGGCCAGTGCTTCTTCTCCCTGTCCGTGGCCGGCTCCGGCTCGGTGATCTACGGCTCTTATCTTGCAAAGGACGTAAAGATTCGGCAGTCCGCCGTGCTCTGTGCCGTGTTTGATACCTCTGCGGCGCTGCTGGCCATGTTCATCATCATTCCCGCTATGGCAACGGTGGGGGCAGACCTTGGCAACGGCGGCCCCGGGTTGATGTTCATTTACCTGCTGCCGGTGTTCAACGGCTTGGGAGCCGGTATTTCCAGAGTCATCTGTATCTTCTTCTATCTGGTGGTCCTGTTTGCCGGGGTTTCCTCCATTATCAACCTGTTTGAAACGCCGGTGGCCTTTTTGCAGGAGAAGCTGAACCTGAAGCGGCTGCCCGCCACAGCGGTGATTCATGTGCTGGGTGTGCTGATCGCGCTGATGATTCAGCCATGGACCTCCCAGTGGATGGATATGGTGTCTATTTACCTCTGCCCCTTGGGCGCCTTTACCGCAGGCGTCATGTTCTTCTGGGTCATGAAGAAGGACACCGCTTTGGAGGCCGCCCAGTTGGGCGACAGCAAGCCTCTGATGAAGTGGTTCTATCCCTTTGGGCGGTATGTATTTGTGCCGCTGTGCCTGCTGTGCTTTGTCTTGGGAATTGCCATGGGCGGCATTGGCTGAGCTGACAGTTTCCCTTTCAAACAAGAAGCTCCCCCGCACGAAAAACGTGCGGGGGAGCCGAGACTGTCGATAAAGTGGTAAATCCTCCGCAACGGTAAGGAAGGGTGTGCGCGGGAAACCCAAGAAGGGTGTCCTGCGCCATTGAAATCCTTAGTTTTCAGAACTTTTATGAAGTTCTGAAAACTTGTTCAGCGGGGAGAAAAGACTTTTTCGACACGCTGAGCTCCCCCGCACGAAAAACGTGCGGGGGAGCCTTTTCTCATTTTTCAGCGGTCAGGTAGGACTTGAGGAACCTTACGGCCTCTATGTAACCGTCAAAGCCCAGCCCTTTATAGGTCTTGATACAGGCCATGCCCGCATAGGAGACCTGCCGGAAGGGCTCCCGGCTGTCCACATCGGAGATGTGGACCTCCACCGCCGGAATCGCCACGGCCTTCAGCGCGTCCAAAATGGCCACGCTGGTGTGGGTATAGGCAGCGGGGTTGATGACAATTCCGCCATACACGCCGTAGGCGGCTTGAATGGCATCTACGATAGCGCCCTCGTGGTTGGACTGGAAAAAGTCAACGTCAATGCCCTCGGCCTCACAGGCGGAGCGGATGAGGGAGAGTAGCGCCTCGTAATTCCGGTTGCCGTAAATAGCGGGTTCCCGAAGCCCCAGCAGATTCAAATTGGGGCCGTTGATGACCAGCAGCTTCATAAAATCGCCTCCTTGATGGTGTTCAGGGTATCCGCCAGCGGGCCGTCATTAGAAATGACAACATCGGCGAATTGCTCATACAGCGGCTTTCTCTGCTCATAGAGCCGCGCAAGGTCCGTGGACTGTGAGATGGGCCGCCCCTCTGTCGGCAGCAGGGAGATGGGCCGGGTCAGACAGAAAATGGTGCCGTTCTGGTGGAGCAGAGGATAGTTTTCCGGCCGCGTGACACAGCCGCCGCCGGTGGAGAGAATGATGCCGGAGCGCTTGCCGCAGTCCGCCAGCACCTCGGTCTCCAGCTCCCGGAAACGGGCCTCGCCGTACCGGGCAAAGATGTCCGGAATGGACATTCCGGTCCTTTGCGCGATGAGATCGTCGGCCTCCAGCACCTCCCGGCCCAGCTCTGCGCCAAGAGCCGCCGCCACGGTGGACTTGCCGCTGCCGGGCATTCCGATGAGGATGATATTCCGCAGATGTCCGCTGACCAGATGCTCCACCCGCTCCAGCGCAGAATCGTCAATGGGAATGCCGGTGAACTGCTCGCTGGAGCGCTTTGCCTGTGCCACCAGCATGGAAAGCCCCCCCGCGTGGGGGATTCCCAACTGCTCCGCCTGTAGGAGCAGGGCGGTCAGCCCGGGATTATACACGATGTCCAGCACGCCCTCACAGCGGGGAAAACGGGTCAGGTCCACCGCCGCCGTGCCGTTGCGGGGGTACATCCCCAGCGGCGTGGTGTTGGCGATGATCTGCGCGTCGGCGTGGCGATCCAGATTATCGTAATTGTCCGGCCCACTGCGGGAGATGACCGTAACGGAGGCGCCCAACTGCTCCAGCGCGACCTTCACCGTGACAGAGGCGCCGCCGCTGCCCAGTACCAGCGCCTTTGTCCCGGCGGGGTCGATGCCGCTGCGGCGGACCATGTACAAAAAGCCAAAGAGGTCGGTGTTGTCACCGTACAGCGTTCCGTCCGCCCGGCGGACAAGGGTGTTGACGCTTTGCAGCCGCGCCGCCGCCTCGGACAAGGCATCACAGTAGGGCACCACCGCCTTTTTATAGGGGATGGTGACGTTGAGACCGTCCCACGCCCCGGTTTTCAAAAAGGCGTCCAGCTCCGGCTTGGGGACCTCAAAGAGCCGGTAGTCATAGTCTGCCAGCGCGTGATGAATCATGGGGGAGTAGCTGTGACCCAGCGTTTCCCCCAGCAGTCCGCAGTGCAGCATCACACCACCTCGCTGTAGCTGCCGAGATAGGAGAACTCCTCACAAAGCCCCGGCAGCTCACCCATGAGCTGCAAAAACTCCGGAGAGTACACGGAGGTCTCCAAATCGAAATAGAACATGAACTCAAAGTTGCGGTCCGGCATGGGCCGACTTTCCAGCTTGTTGAGGTTCAGCCCCAGCGCGTAGAACCGGGAGAGCACCCGGCAGAGGGAGCCCGGCTCGTGGGGCAGCACTGCCATAAGGCTGGTGCGGTCCGCGCCGGGATAAATTTCCAGCTTTTTGGAAATGCAGATGAAGCGGGTAAAATTGTTGCCCTGATCCTGCACGGAGGCTTCCAGACATTCCAGCCCGTAGAGCTTCATGCAGGAGCGGGAGGACAGCGCCGCGATGTGACCGTCATCCTCGGCGACTTTTCGGGCGGCCACGGCGGTATTTTCGCAGGGGATGAGCTTCACGCCGGGGAAACCCTGCAAATAGCGCTGGCACTGGGTCAATGCCTGCTGATGGGAGTAAATTTCCGTAATGTCCTCCCGCCGGGTGCCGGGCTTGACCAGCAGATTGTGGTCCACCTTCAGCCGCACGCTACGGACAATGCGGAAATCGTGCTTCATCATCAGATCGTAAATGGCGTTGACGCTGCCGGCGGTGCTGTTTTCCAGCGGCAGTACGCCGTAGCGGCACAGGCCCTTTTCAATGGCGGCGAACACCGCCTCGAACGAGGCAAAGTACATGATGTTCGGCAGCTTAAAGAGCTTATCGCACGCAAGCTGAGAATAGGCACCGGCCACGCCCTGACAGGCAACGGACGCCTGTGTGGGGAACAGCTTGGGCGTTTCGTCCATAGCGGTTTGAATTTCGCGTGTCAGCGCCGTATCGCCGCCGAGGAGCCGGTTCTGGTAGCAGCGGCTGAGCTCAAAGAGCAGCGAATACAGCGAGGCGGTATAGTCCCGCAGCGCCTCGGGGGCGGATTGGACGGTTTTTTGCAGCTTCTCCCGCTCCCGGACTGGGTCCAGCACCGGCAGGCCGTGCTCCTTTTTATAGGCTGCGATACCGGCGGCAACATCCATCCGTTTGGCGAACAGCTCTACTAACTTGTGGTCAATCTCGTCGATCTGTGCGCGATAGTCACCAAGTTCCATGGGAATTTCCTCCAAAATCAGTGTTCGCCCAACAGGGCGTCATATACGGCGACAGCTGCCGCGGCCTCTACGCAGGGAACGGCTCTGGGGACGATGCAGGGGTCATGGCGGCCCTGCACCCGAAGCGTTTCCGGTGTCAGGGAGGTCAGGTTCACGCTTTGCTGTTCCTTTGCGATAGAGGGCGTGGGCTTGAACGCTGTCCGGAACGTCAGGGGCATTCCGTTGGTAATGCCTCCCAAAATGCCGCCGCAGTGATTTGTAACGGTTTTCACCGTACCGTTCTCCACGGTGAAGGCGTCATTATTTTCACTGCCCCGGAGCGCGGCGGCGGCAAAGCCCGCGCCGAACTCAATGCCCTTTACGGCGGGGATTCCGAATATAATGGAGGCAATTTTTCCCTCCATTCCGTCGAACAGGGGGCCGCCCAGTCCCACGGGCAGGCCCAGCACGGCGCACTCAATGATGCCGCCCACGGAATCGCCCTCCGCCTTGGCGGCGGCGATGGCGGCGCGAATGGCCTCCCCGGCGGCGTCCTCCACCACGGGGAAGGGCTTTTCTGCCGTGGAGGCGGTCAGCGGGGCAGTATCCGTCACGCCGCCAATGGCGGCGATACGGCTGATAACGGTGATGCCCCGCCGCCGCAGAAGCTGAAGGCAGATGCCACCCGCAATGCACAGCGGGGCGGTGAGCCGCCCGGAAAAAGCGCCGCCGCCGGCAAAGTCCGCGTGGCCGCCGTATTTCACCGCCGCGGTGAAGTCGGCATGACCGGGACGGGGGACCACGGAAAGCCCCGCGTAGTCCCCGGAGCGGGTGTTGGTGTTGCGGATGATGGCGGTCAGAGGCGTGCCGCAGGTGACGTTCCCCACGAGGCCGGAGAGAAATTCCGGTACATCCGCCTCTTTTCGGGGGGTGGACCACTCGTTTTGACCCGGTGCGCGGCGGTTCAAAAAGCCCTGAAGGGCCTCCATGTCGATGGCCTCTCCGGCAGGCAGGCCCTCCAGCGTCATGCCGATGGCCGGCGCGTGGGACTGGCCGAAAATCGTCAGGTGCAGGTGCTCACCGTATTGGCTCATAGGGCGCCTCCTTTCAGGGCGGAAAAATCGTTCCAGAAATCGGGGTAGGATTTGGCAACGCATTTGCTGCCGGAGACCGTCACCGGCTCTGTGCACAGGCAGGCCGCAGTAGCGGCGGACATGGCGATGCGGTGGTCGCCGCAGGCGTCCGCCGTGCCGCCGGTGAGATGGCCGGTGCCGTGGACGAGGAGGCCGCTGGGCTGCTCCTCCACATGACCGCCCAAGGCGGTCAGCAGCACCGCCGTGGTGCGGAGACGGTCGGATTCCTTGAGCCGCAGGCGTCTGGCGTTGAAAATCTGCGTATCGCCCGCCGCTCCGGCGGCAGTCACGCACAAAACGGGAATCAGATCGGGGATAGGTCCTGCGTCAATGGCTACGCCCCGCAGTGCACCCCGGCGGACGGTAACAGCCTTCTCGGAAACGGAGACCTCCGCCCCCATGGCGGTGAGAATATCCAGCACGGCCCGGTCCCCCTGGGGCGAGGCAAGGTCCAGACCCCGGACGGAGATACCGGCAGGGGACAGCGCCCCCATGCACAGGAAAAATGCGGCGTTGGACCAGTCACCCTCGGCACGGATATCGGCCGGGAAGCGGCACCGCTGGCCGCCGGGAATGTGCCAGACGCTGCCGCTGCGCCGCAGCGCGATGCCGCCGCGATTGAGAACGCTTTCCGTCATGGCGATGTAGGCGGCGGATTCCATTTGACCGGTGACGGTGAGGCTGCTGGCCTCGTCCAGCAGCGGCAGCGCCATCAGCAGGCCGGAGATGTATTGGGAGGACACATCCCCCGGCAGGGAAAACGCGCCGGGACGGAGCTTGCCGCCGCAGAAAAGCAGGGACCCCTCCTGACGCACGGTCATGCCGTGGGCGGTGAGTACCTCATCCAGCGGATGAAGGGGGCGCTGGGGCAGGCGCCCCTCCATGTGGAACACGGCCTCCGCCCCCAAAAGCCCCACCACCGGCAGCAGGAACCGCAGGGTAGAGCCGCTTTCCCCACAGAACAGGTGACAGACGCCGTTGGGCGTATTGGTAATGGGTTGAACAGTCAGCACCTCGCCCTCGGCGTGGATGCCGGCACCCAGCGCATTGAGACAGTCGATGGTGGCCGCAATGTCCCGGGAGATGCCCCGGCAGCGAAGGGTGACCGGGGCCTGTCCCAGCGCGGCGCAGATCAGCAGCCGGTGGGCCTGAGACTTGGAGGCGGGAATGTCAACGGCTCCGCTTCGGGGGCCGGGAAGAAGCGTTTGGTTCATTTCAATCCTCCATCCCGAAGCCAATCTGCCAGCTCCACAGCCGGAACGGTCTCCGCGCGGCAGCAGCCCACGGCCTTCGGTACGATGAGACGGATGGCATCATCCGTCCGCTTTTTGTCGGCCTCCGCCGCATGGAGAATGTCGGCAAGAGACTCCGTGGCCTCTGTGGGCAGCTTGTACTGCTCCAAAAGGTCCAGCAGCGCGGTCAGGGTCTCCGGGGGGCAGATGCCCCGGTTCACCGCCGCCCGGGTGACAACGGCCATGCCGATAGCCACGCCCTCACCGTGGGAAATGGTAAAGTCCCGGCAGGCTTCGACAGCGTGGCCCACCGTATGGCCGAAGTTCAAAAGAGCACGCTGGCCCCGGTCAAATTCATCGCTTTGCACCACGTCCCGCTTGGCGGCCACGCACACGGAGAGTACGTGCTCTAACTGGCCCCGGACAGGCGTTTGGCGCAGTTCCCGGAAAAAGCCGGCATCGAACAGCATGGCGGTCTTGATGATCTCGGCACAGCCGCAGCGGTATTCCCGCTCCGGCAGTGTAGACAGCAGCGCCGGGTCGCACAGCACCATGGCGGGCTGATGAAAGCAGCCGGCCTGATTTTTGCCGTGGTCAAGGTCCACGGCGGTCTTGCCGCCCACGGAGGAGTCCATCATGGACAGCAGCGTGGTCGGTACCTGAATATAGGTGATGCCCCGCTGGTAGGTGGCGGCGGTGAAGCCCGCAAGGTCCCCCACCACGCCGCCGCCCAGCGCGATGATGACATCCTCACGGGTGAAGCGGCGGTCACAGAGAAAATTCAGTGCGCGGCCGTAGGTTGCAAGGGTCTTATGCTGTTCCCCGTGGGGAAAAATGAAGTGCTCCGTCTGAAAACCGGCGTCCTGCAAGGATTGCTCAGCCTGCTGGCCGTAAAGGGGAAACACGGCGTCATCGGAGATGAGCGCCGCCCGGCGTCCGGGGAGCTGCCGGGCGGCCAGTATCCCTAATTGGGACAGCAGCCCCATCTCGATGAGCACGTCATATTCCCGGGAGGCGGCGATATGGATGCTTTTCAATGCCCGTCCACCTCCTCCTTGCGTCTCCGACCCTCGTCCAGAAGCTGCACCAGTCCGGGAAGATCATCCCGGGCCATGGCGTCCCGGTATTCCGTGAGCTTTTCCAGCAGGATGTCCAGCTCCGACATAAGGTTGTCCTTGTTTTCAAGGAACAGCTCCGCCCACATTTCCGGGGCCAGCCACGCGACCCGGGTCATGTCCTTGTAGCTGCCGGCGGAAAAGCCCTTGTGCCGCCCCGCCGTGGGGCTTTTGATATAGGCGTTGGACACCACATGGGCAAGCTGCGAGGTAAAGGCGATCATTTCGTCATGGCCCTCCGCCGCGGTGATGGAGATACGGTTAAAGCCCGCTGGGGCCAGCAGAGCCTTGACCCGGCTTAAAAGCTCAATATCGTTCCGATCCTCCGGCACCAGCACCATGGGCGCGTTGCGGAACAGGGTGTCCGTGGCATATTTGAAGCCGGAGTTGTGAGTACCCGCCATGGGGTGCCCGCCAAGATAGGTGAAGCCGTACTGTCTTGCCAGCGGGAAACAGGCAGCGCAGACCACCCGCTTCGTACCGCAGCAGTCAATGACCACCGGCTTGCTGCCAATTTGGGCGGCGTGCTCCTTTAAATACGCAATGGCGGCGCCGGGGTAAACGGCGATGAGAATCAAATCGCATTGGGAGAGGTTTTCGTCCGTCAGAGGGCCCTCTACCACGCCGGACAGCATGGAAAATTCCAGCGTAGAGGCGTCGGTGTCGCAGCCCAGTACCCGATGGCCCGCCGCATGGTACGCCTTGGCAAAGGAGCCGCCGATGAGGCCAAGGCCGACAATGCCAACTGTCATACCGCCACGACCTTCCGAATTTCCCGGAGCTTACCCATCAGGGCGTCAAACTGCTCGGGCCGCAGGGATTGTGCGCCATCGCACAGGGCGTGGATGGGGTCATTGTGGACTTCGATAATGAGACCATCGGCATTGCAGGCTGTGGCGGCCATGGCCATGGGAGTTACGAGGCGGTTGATGCCCGTGGCATGGCTGGGGTCCACAATGACCGGCAGATGGCTCAGTTCGTGGAGCATGGGGACCGCTGCAAGATCCAGCGTGTTGCGGGTGTAATCATCAAAGGTGCGGATGCCCCGCTCACAGAGAATGACCTGCTCGTTGCCGTTTGCCATGATGTATTCGGCGCTCATCAGCAGCTCCTTCAGGGTGTTGGCAAGGCCGCGCTTGAGCAGGATGGGCTTACGGAGCTTTCCCAGCTCCCGCAGTAGGTCAAAGTTCTGCATATTCCGTGCGCCCACCTGCAAAACGTCCACATCCTCAAAAAGCGGCAGGTCCACCACGCTCATGATCTCCGTGACAATAGGCAGGCCGGTCTCCTGCCGGGCAATTTTCAAAAGCTCGATGCCCTCGCCCTTGAGGCCGGAGAAATCATAGGGAGAGGTGCGAGGTTTGAACGCGCCGCCCCGGAGCATATTGGCCCCGGACGCCTTCACGGCCTTGGCCACGGCCACGATCTGCTCCTCGGATTCCACGGAGCAGGGACCGGCCATAACGCAGAAATTGCCGCCGCCGATCTTCACATCGCCTACCTGCACCACGGTGTCTTCCGGGTGGAACTTACGGTTGCAGCACTTGAAAGGTTCCGAGACCCGCTTGACGGAATCGACGATATCCAGACTTTCCACCAAGTCCATATCCACGCGGCTGGTGTCGCCCACCAGACCAAGGACGGTCTGGAATTCCCCCTCGGAAACGTGGATGGTCAGACCTAAATTTTGCAGCCAGCCCATGAGCTGCGTGCGGTTTTCCTTTGTGACGCCGGGCTTGAGGACAACGATCATAAAAAATCCCTCCTGAATGATATCAATGAAAATCGAACTTATTATAAACGGAAAAGGGTAAACAAAAACGCCCCACAGGCGTAACCTGTGCGGCGCAAAATCGGCTTGGGGAGCCTCCCTGATTGCAACACAAATTACCCTTACTATGCGTGCATAGTAAAGTAGTAATAGGTGTAGAAAAAGGAAACAGTCATTTTCTTTGATCTCCTGAACTGATGGCTCTGCCAAGATAAATTTAATGTAGCATACCGAGGGGTAATACGTCAACAAACTTCAACAAAAAATATACACAGTTAGAAGTGAAAACAGAGTGTCTGATTTGGACAAAAACAACAGAAATGGCGGTAAAGACAGCCGCGCGGAGGTGCCTTTACAGCTCCCGGCGGCCCTCCAGCGCCCGGGCAAGGGTGGCGTCATCGGTAAATTCCAGATGTCCGCCCACGGGGATGCCGTAGGCCAGTCGGGTCACCTTTACGTCAAAGGGCTTGAGGAGCCGGGCGATGTACATGGCGGTGGCCTCGCCTTCCGTATCCGGGTTTGTAGCCATGATGACCTCCTGTACGCCGCCCTGCGCCACCCGCTCCAGCAGGGGCTTGATGGCAATATCGTCCGGGCCAACGTGGTTCATGGGACTGATGACGCCGTGGAGCACATGATATTTTCCGTTAAACTCCCGGCCCCGTTCCATGGCCGCTACATCCCGGGGGTCTGCTACTACGCAGATCACGGAGCTGTCCCGCCGGTCGGAGGCGCAGATGGGACACAGCCCTCCGGCAGTGAAATTACGGCACACCGGGCAGTAGGTGACGGTTTTCTTGGCGGTGACGATGGCATCGGCAAAGGTCTGGGCCTCCTGCTCCGAAAGGCCCAGCACATAAAAGGCCAGCCGCTGGGCGCTTTTGCCGCCGATTCCCGGCAGGCGGGCGAATTGCTCTACCAGCGCCTCCAGCGGCGCGGGAAAATACTCCATGATATTGCTCCTTCGTGCTCTGCGGGGCCATGTATGGCCCCGCAGCTATTGATATAGGTTCGGAGCTCGCAAAGCTCCGTTTGCCTGCGGGCAGAAATGCTTCGGGCACTTGAAAATTTCAATCATCCATCGTCAGGACAGGTGCCTGACGATGGATACTCTGCACCGCGTAATTGTGCGAGCGTCTCCCGCAAGCGAGTGCACGCAGCGAGGTGGCAGGGAGGTTAGGAGAGGAACCTGTTCCCCTCCTATTATCCGAGTTCCATGGCAAACAGCGCGGCGGCACCGCCGGTGTGGACAAAGGCGATGTGCTCAGCAGCATTAAAATAGCCCTCCTTGACCAGCATCAGGAATTTGGCCCACGCCTTGCCGGTGTACACCGGGTCCAGCAAAATACCCTCCTGCCTGGCCAGCTCTTCGATATACGGCGTATCCTCCGCGTTGGGAACAGCATAGCCCGCGCCTACGTGATAGAGCATTTGGAAACGGCTGTTCATATCGGTGGGGACGGGTTGTCCCACAAGCCCGGCGGCCTCTTTCACAAACTCCGGCACAATGTCCTCAAAGGGGTCGGTGTCCACGCCGAGTCCCGTGGCCTTAGCATGGGGCAAAAACAGGGAGGTACCCAGCACCAGACCGGCGGTGGTGCCGCCGGAGCCAGTAGCGGAGGCAATATGACCCAGCTCGATACCGGCCTCCTTTGCCTGCGCGGCCATTTCCCGGACACATTCGGCGTAGCCCACAGCGCCCAGCGCCGTGGAGCCGCCCACCGGGATGATATAGCCCTTGTGTCCCTGGTTGGCCAGTGCCTCACAGCGCCGCCGCATCTCGGCGTAGATGTCCTCGTAGCTGTCGGTATCCATAAACTCTACCTGTGCGCCGAAAATATCGTCCAGCACCAGATTGCCCTTGTGGTCCGTGACACCCCGCTTTTTCAAGATCAGGGTGCAGCGCATCCCCAGCCGTGCCGCGCAGGCGGCGGTGAGCATGGCGTGGTTGGACTGGGCGCCGCCGGTGGTGAACACGGTGTCACAGCCCTGCTTTTGGGCGTCCGCCAGCAGATATTCCAGCTTACGGACCTTGTTGCCGCCCAGCGCCACGCCGCACAGGTCATCCCGCTTGATCCAGATGCTCTTGTTATAAAGACGGCTGATGTTCTCCAGCCGGTAAAAGGGCGTGGGATATACGCCCAGCTTGATTTTGGGAAGGGTGTTCCAGTTGCTCATTGCTTATTCTCCTCTTAATTCGCGGATTCGGGCGGGAATGTCCGCCGCCTTGTAAACGGCGCTGCCAGCCACCAGCACGTTGGCCCCGGCGTCGATACAAGCCTTGCAGGTGTCCGGGGCCACGCCGCCGTCTACCTCCAGCTCGCAGGCGGGATTGCGCTCGTTGATGAGCTTGCGGATGGCGGCCACCTTGGGAAGCTGATCCGCCATGAATTTCTGGCCGCCGAAGCCCGGTTCCACCGTCATGACCAGAATCAGCTCCACCTCATCAATGTAGGGCAGTACTGCCTCCCATGTGGTCTTGGGCTTCAGGACGATGCCTGCCCGTTTCCCCTTGGCGTGAATTTTGTCAATGGCGGCTTGAATGTTCTCCGGAAAGTCCGATTCTACATGGATCGTCACCAGATCGGCCCCGGCGTCGCAGAACTGCTCCACGTAGCGCACCGGCTGCGTGATCATCAGATGGACGTCCAGCGGCAGCTCCGTGACCTTGCGGATGGACTGCACCACGGGGATGCCGATGGAAATGTTGGGGACGAATACACCGTCCATGACATCTACATGAACATAGTCGGCATCGACGATGCGATGAATGTCCCGCTCTAAATTCGCAAAATCGGCAGAGAGAATGGACGGAGCAATTTTAACCATGGAAAAGACCTCTTTTCTGTTTGTTTCCGGTGTTTCCGGCGGGGCCCGTCGGGGTGGGCGCGAGGACTGCCGTGGCAGCCCGGGGCGGCGCGCATAGGATGGAACAAGCGGCGTGAGCGTCCCCGGAACCGTCTCCCATCGGCCTGCCTCCGGGTCTGATGCCGCCGCTTTTCAGATAGGGGGCCGGTGCGTTCACCGGCCCCCGGTGTGCTTTATTCAGCCTTTAGTGTAGCAGACCCGCGGGACAAAAGCAATGCCGGTGCAAAATTTTGCATTGTTGCATTTGCAATAAGTATGCACGGCAGAATGTGGTAAAGTAAGGACAATAAAAGGCTGCGGCGCATGAAAGCTGCCGCGGCGGAAATGCTAACGCTATAAGGAGGCGGCAGTATGGAACTGAAGCACCTGAACGAACAGGAATTCAATACGGTAAAGAATGGGACGAAGCCCGCCATGATCGACTTTTTTGCAACGTGGTGCGGCCCCTGCAAAATGCTGGGCCCTGTGATGGAGCAGTTGGCGGACCGGTATGACGGTAAGGCCGTTGTGGCCAAGGTGGATGTGGACGAGCAGCAGATGCTTGCCATACAGTACGGTGTGATGTCCGTGCCGACGGTGCTGTTTTTGAAAAACGGCGAGGAGGTCGGGCGCCTCGTGGGCGTACAGCCCGCAGAGACCTATGCGCAAACGCTGGACAAGCTGCTGTAAAGGGCATTCGGATTCCAAAAAAGCAGGGCGGAGATGATTCATCTTCGCTCTGCTTTTTTGCATGATACCTGTTCTGCCTGCTTTCCTTTATTTCCCACCGGCAGCTCGCTGATGAGGGTGGAGCCCAGCACCAGCACAGCACCCAAAATCCCGCTCCAGCCCAGCGGCTCATGTAGCAGCAGGGCAGAGAGAAGAATGGCCACAATGGGGTCGATGTAGCTGAACAGCACCACCGTCTGGGCGGAGAGGTGGGCCATGGAGCCGAAGAACAGGGAGTAGCACCAGCCGGTGTGGAACACGCCCACGATCACCAGTAGGATCGCCCCCAGCGGCGTCAGCGTCAGGGCGGAGGTATCCACCGTCAGCAGAATATAGGGCACCATTATGACGGCGGCCACGGCCAACTGCACCATGGTCCGCTCATAGGTGGGAACGCGGTCAAGGATTTTGTTGATGGAGATGTCCCCGGCATAGAATACGGCGGAACAGAGGGCAAGAAGGATACCCTTGGCCTCACCGGCCTGCGGGAGACCGGATTGGGGAACGCCGGAGACAAACACCATGCCGCACAGGGCGGTGAGTATGCACAGGAGCTTCCGCGCGGTCAGCCTTTCGTGGAACAAAAAGGGCGAGGCCAATGTGACAAAAACAGGGGCCATGTAATAGCAGAGGGTAGCCGTGGCGACGGTGGTATAGTTGTACGCCTCAAAGAGCGTGATCCAGTTGAAGCTCATGATGACGCCGGAGAGCACCAGCAGCTTCAGGTGGGAGCGGAGGGCCTCACGCTGAAAGGGGGTTTTCTTCCAGCGGAGCAGCAGCCATAAAAACGCGGCGCCCACGGCGCCTCGCACCAGTGCGATGATGCTGGAGGGGAGGGCAATGTAGCGGACGAAAATGCCGATGGTGCCAAAGGCGGTCACGGCGATAATCAAGTCGAGCTTGGCGCGGATCACGGGGTTCATGGGGAATCATCCTTTCTCTATTTCTAATCATAAAAAATTGTTTACAGCAACGGAAAAAGGATCGTTTCAAGAAGGTGAACGGCCTCCGGCAGATGGGACTGAGAAAGACCGGCGTAATTGACCACCAGCGTGTGGGCGGGAACGGAATCGGGCCGGTCGGCATACTCAGAGAGGAAGCTGAGGCGAAGTCCGGCGGCGGAGGTAAGCCGCCGCAGCTCGTCATCGGAGCGGGCGGTGTCCAGCGTTAAGAGGAAGTGGAGCCCGGCTCCTTCCTCTGAAAACGTTACCCGTTGGGAAAGCGGACTGAGGCGGAACGCCTCAAGGACCGCGCCCCGGCGCTCCCGATACTCCTTCCTCATCCGGGCAAGATGGCGCTCATAGTGTCCCCCGGAAATGAAGCGGGCCAAAACGTGCTGCTCCAGCGCCGGAACGGTACAGGCGTAAAAGCCTAAATTCCGGCGGTAGCGCTCCAAAAGCCGGGGCGGCAGCACCAGAAAGCCGAGGCGCATGGAGGGAGAAATGGTTTGAGAGAACGTGTTTAAGTACACCACCCGTCCCCGAGCGTCAATGCTTTGCAGCGTGGGGATGGGGCGGCCCGTAAAGCGAAACTCACTGTCATAGTCATCTTCAATGATGGTGCCGCCGGTGTCCTCCGCCCAGCGCAGCAGCGCTTGCCGGCGGGCAATGGGGGTAACGAGTCCGGTGGGGTACTGGTGATTGGGGGAAATGTGCAGGGCCCCGGCGCCGGAGGCGGCCAGCGCCGCCGGGTCGATGCCCTGTCCGTCCAGCGGAATGGGGACACAGGCAGCGCCGCAGGCCCGATAGACCTGACGGATTTTGGGGTAGCCGGGGTCTTCCACGGCAAAGGCCGTATCCCGGCCCAAAAGCTGGGCCAGCAGCAGGTAGAGATACTCGGCGCCGGCGCCGATAATGATCTGGGACGGAGAGACTGCCATACCCTTGAGGTCCCGCAGTTCATCGGCAATGGCTTGCCGCAGAGCGGGAAGTCCCTGATGGGGAACAGGGGACAGCAGAGCCTCCGGCGCCTCGGAGAGCACCTGCCGGGTGAGCTTTGCCCATGTGGAAACGGGGAAGCGTGCGGTATCCACCCGGTTGCGGCTCAAATCCAGCCGCGCCTGCGGCAACTGCGGCTCCGGGGGAACAGCGGCGGGCGGCTCCTCGGCGGCGGGCAGGGGTCGCTCCACGGCGGAGACGAAAAAGCCCCGCTTGGGCCGCGCCTGCAGATAGCCCTCTGCCTCCAACTGGCTGTACGCCCCCTCCACGGTGATGACGGAGACCCGCAGATGTTCCGCCAGCGCCCGCTTGGAGGGCAGCCGGGTCCCGGCAGGCAGCGCGCCGCTGAGAATATCTGAACGGATAGAGCGGCAGAGATATTCATATAAAGGTAGGGAGCCGCGCTCCTCCATGGGGTAGGTCAGCATGGTGGTTACAGGAAATCAGGCGCGGCGGGGGGCTCCTGTGTAGCCGCCTTGGCGGCGTCATAATAGTCCAGCAGTACGCACTGCCAGTTCGGCAGATAGAAAAGCGCCACCGCGAAGGACCATGCGGTGCACAGCAGAGACAGGGGGAGGGGCGTGGAGAGCGATAGATAGGCGGTAACGTCGCCGCCTGCGGAGATGTACTGAGAGATATTTACAATCAGGTTCGGCAGCGCGGCCAGCACGATCCAGCCAAAATAGCTCAAATCCAGGTTGAATAGCTGCATTTTCATGCCCCGGGTCTGCCGCTTGCTGCGGTCCAGGGCCTCGAAGATGCCGATGTCCGGGTTTTCATAGAGATTATAAGCCGCGAAGCGGTAGCGGTAAAAGGCAATGAAGCCGGGGAACACAAGCAGCAAACTCCACAGGGCGGTGAAGGCGTTGACCACAAGGTTCAGGGCAATGAGCTTTCCGGCAAAGGAAAACCCATCAAATAATGTGGCGAACTCCATGCGCTCCCGGCGGCGGATTCCCATGAAATAGAGCACAAGGCCGGCACCGAGGACCCAAGAGAACAGCTCAGAGAGCGTGGTGATGAACATACCGGCCAGCCCCTCACTGGGGAGAAAGGAGATAAGGACATCTAAAAGCACCAGTACACTGTAGTACAGCACCATAAACGCCTTGGGGGAGACCTGCGCGGTCCGCAGCAGCTCCCGGGCCTGCGCCTTCAGAGCGGGACGGTTCAAAACAGTGTTCATAAAGACCTCCGTGCGCCTCCGAGGGAAGCGCGTTTTTGAAATTTCAGGATGAGAGCAGTGTAGCATATCTCTCAGCAAAAGACAAGGGAGCCGCCCACGGAAAACACGGCGGCGAGATTGTCAAAAAATCCACAGTGTTTTTCCAGAAAATAGCCGAAATCACAGGGACTTGGCAGGAAAGAGACAAATTTTCTACAAAAAATACGTTCACAGACTGGACATTTTTGAAATCATGGTGTAAAATCTGCTTCAGTATGTGGTAGTATGCCGAAGCATGGCCTGCCATGCCATTGCCAATGGTGCGGCAGGGCGTTCTTCGGCAGCTATCAATGGAGTAAAAATGAGGTGAAGACAATGGCACAAGCATTCTTTGGCGGCGTTCATCCCCATGATATGAAAGCCGCGACCAATGAAAAGGCCATCGAGCAGCTGGCACCGCCGGCCACCGTGGTCATCCCCATGTCGATGCACTTTGGCGCTCCCTGCACGCCTACCGTCAAGGTGGGCGATCAGGTCAAGGTGGGCCAGAAGATCGGCGAATTCAAGGGGCTGGGCGCCCCTATCCATGCCAGCGTTTCCGGTACAGTCAAGGCCATCGAGCCCCGTCCCTATTCCATGGGCGGCAACATGATGTCCGTGGTGATCGAAAATGATTTCCAGAACACAATCAGCGAAGAGGTCAAGGCACCTGCCGACCCCGATGCCCTGACAGTGGAGGAAATGATTGAGATCGTCAAGAACGCCGGTATCGTCGGTATGGGCGGCGCAACGTTCCCCACCCACGTGAAGATCTCCGGCGGCATCGGCAAGGTCAAGGACGTGCTCATCAATGGCGCTGAGTGCGAGCCCTACATCACCGGTGACCACCGGGCCATGCTGGAGCGCACGGCGGACATCATCGGTGGCGCTACCTATCTTGCCAAGATGTTCGGCGTGGACAAGGTTGTCATCGGCGTTGAGGACAACAAGCAAAACGGCATTGACGCGCTGAACAAGGTCATTGCCGAGAAGAAGGCCCCCGTTGTGGTGGAGCCCCTGCGCTGCCGTTACCCCCAGGGCGGTGAGAAGCAGCTCATTCAGGCCATCACCGGCCGTCAGGTGCCTCCCGGCGGCCTGCCTGCCGATGTGGGCTGCGCGGTGTTCAACATCAACACCACCATCTGCATCTACAAGGCCATTACCACCGGTATGCCCGTGGTGAACAAGGTTGTCACCGTGTCCGGCTCCGGCATTGTGGACCCCAAGAACATCGAGTGCCCCATCGGCACCCCCGTGTCATTGCTGCTGGATGCCTGCGGCGGCGTGAAGGACGGTACTTACAAGCTTATCGCCGGCGGCCCCATGATGGGCATGGCCCAGTATACCGCGGATATCCCCGTGGCCAAGGGCACCGGCGCTATTCTGGCGTTCTGCGAGAAGGAAGAGCAGACTGTTGAGCATCCCCAGTGCATCCGCTGCGGCAAGTGCGTTGCCGCCTGCCCCGTGCATCTGGAGCCTCTCTTTATGTATCAGTATGCCGAAAAGGGCATGGTGGATGAGCTGAACGCGGCGCACATCATGGACTGCATGGAGTGCGGCGCCTGCGCGTATGCCTGCCCCGCCCGGATGCACCTGACCCACATGTTCAAGACCGGCAAGCAGCTCGTCAAGAACAAGATGGCAGCCGATAAGGCCGCCGCTGAGGCCAAGAAGGCCGCGGCAGAAAAGAAGGAGGCATAAGAGATGACGGATTATAAGAATTTGAAGCTCATTGCCACTTCCAATCCCCATATCCGCGGCAGTGAAACCACCCGCACTATCATGCTGGACGTCATCATTGCCATGTGTCCGGCTCTGATTTGGGCCATCATTTACTTCGGCGTGGAGGCTCTGCTCCTCACCGCCGTGTCCGTGATCGGCTGCGTGGTGTTCGAGGGCCTGTACCGCAAGATCATGCACAAGCCCCAGTCTGTCGGCGACCTCTCCGCTGTGGTCACCGGTATGCTGCTGGCCTTTGTCTGCCCCGCCACCACCCCGCTGTGGATGATTCTCATCGGTGACTTTTTTGCCATCGTTGTGGTCAAGCAGCTTTTCGGCGGCATCGGCAAGAACTTCCTGAACCCCGCTCTGGCAGGCCGTGCTGCTCTGCTGGCCAGCTATGCCGGCACCATGACCTCCTGGCTGCCTGCCGGCACCAAGGCCGCTATCGGCGGCGGTATGCCGGTGGATGTTGTGTCCGCCGCCACCCCGCTGGCCTATCTGAAGACCGGCAACATGGACGGCCTGAAGGAGATCGCCTCCGTGGGCGATATGTTCCTCGGCAAGATCGGCGGCTCCATGGGCGAGATCTCCGCGCTGATGCTGCTCATCGGCGGCGTGTATCTGCTGTGGCGCAAGGTCATTAATTGGCAGACTCCCGTAGCCTACATCGCCACCGTGGCCGTGCTGACCCTGTTGTTCCCCAAGGCCGGCTCCGGCGTTGAGTATATGCTCTACAGCATCTTCGGCGGTGGCCTGTTCCTCGGCGCCTTCTTCATGGCGACCGACTATGCCACCTCTCCCGTTACTGCCAAGGGCCAGCTCATCTACGGCATCGGCTGCGGCCTGTTCACCGTGTTCATCCGGTACTTTGGCTCCTATAATGAGGGCGTGTGCTACTCCATCATGGTGATGAACTGCTGCACCGCGCTCATCGACAAGTACACCAAGCCCGTTCGGTTCGGCGTGGTGAAATCCGACAAGAAGGAGGCAGCCGCGAAATGAGCAACGAAGTGAAAAACAAGGTCGATATGGACCCCAAGTACATCATTAAGCTGACTGTGACGCTGTTTTTGACCTGCATGGTTGTGGCCGGTGTTCTGGGCTGGGTCAACAGCATTACCAAGGACAAGATCGCAGCTATCACTTGGGAAAAGACTGTGACCGCTATGAAGGAGGTCATCAGCGCTGACGATTTCTCCGACGCTATGGACCTCACCGATGATATGACCGCCGCGGCCACCGCACAGGGCGGCACGCTGGCTGCCGTTTATCAGGCGCAGTCCGGCGGACAGCCCATTGGCTACGCCATCAATGTGGAGTCCTCCGGCTCTCAGGGTACCATCTCCATGATGGTGGGCATTGACATGGACGGCGCCGTGACCGGCGTTTCCATCGTCACCAACTCCGAGACCTCCGGTATCGGCTCCAAGGTCATGGGCAACGAGCCTCTGACCAACGGCACCGGCGTTCTGGACCAGTTCATCGGCAAGTCTGCCGCTGACGGTACGCTGTCCGTCGGCTCCAACGTGGATGCCATTACCGGCGCCACCGTGTCCACCAAGGGTGTGACCACCGGCGTCAATGCCGCGCTGGCTGTGGCCGGCGTTATCGGCTAAGAGAGGAGGACATTGAAACATGAATATCGGTAAGCAATTCAAGGACGGTCTGCTGACGCAGAACCCCGTTCTGGTTCAGGTGCTGGGTATGTGCTCTACCATGGCCATCACCACCTCCTTCTTCAACGGCATCGGCATGGGTGTGGCCGTTACCATCATCCTGACGCTGTCCAACATGATCATTGCCGCTATGCGGAAGATCATCCCCGATAAAATCCGTATCGCCATGTTTATCGTGGTGATCGCGGGCTTCGTGACCTGCGTGGACCTGTCCATTCAGGCGTTCCTGCCCGACCTTGCCAATTCTCTGGGTGTGTTCATCCCCCTGATCGTGGTGAACTGCATCATTCTGGGCCGTGCCGAGGCGTTCTCCTATAAGAACGGCGTTGTGGCCTCTATGTTTGACGGTATTTTCCAGGGCATCGGCTACACCTGGGTGCTGCTGGCCATGTGCATCATCCGTGAGTTCCTCGGCAAGGGCGCCTTCGGCGGCGGCGTGCTGGGCGCCAACGGCGTTCAGATCTTCCCCTCCGATTTCGGCGTGGGTATGCTGACGTTGCCTGTGGGCGGCTTCCTGGTGCTGGCTGCTCTGATCGCTGCCATGCAGTGGGCTCTGGCTCGTCCCAAGAAGGATAAGGAGGAGAGCAAATAATGGAAATCTTTAAGCTGCTTTCGATCACGCTGGGCGCGATCCTTGCAAACAACTTCATCTTCTCCCAGTTCCTGGGCTGCTGCCCGTTCTTGGGCGTTTCCAAGAAGGTGGATACCGCCGTTGGCATGGGCGTGGCCGTTACCTTTGTTATGGGTCTGGCCTCCGCCGTGTGCTTCGTGGTGAACCGGTTCATCCTGATCCCGCTGGACCTTGCGTATATGCAGACGGTGGCATTCATTCTGGTCATCGCTTCTCTGGTGCAGTTCATTGAGATGTTCCTGCAGAAGTCCATGCCCTCTCTGTACACCGCTCTGGGCGTGTACCTGCCCCTGATCACCACCAACTGCGCCGTGCTGGGCGTGGTGCTGCTGAACGTGCAGAACAACTACAACTTCATCGAGTCCGTGGTTTACGGCATTACCGGCGGCCTGGGCTTCCTGCTGGCCATCGTGCTGTTTGCCAGCATCCGTGAGCGTCTGGTGTTCGCTGATTACCCCAAGTGCTGGGACGGTTTCCCCATCGCGCTGATCACCGCCGGCCTGATGGCGCTGGCTTTCATGGGCTTCTCCGGCCTGAAGGTCTGGTAAGGAGGAAGGAAAGATGGGAAATATTATTTACGCCATTGTGGTTCTGGGCGCGCTGGGCGCTCTGTTCGGACTGATCCTGTCCGTGGCCTCCAAGATTTTTGAGGTCAAAAAGGACCCCCGCGAGGAAGCAATCCTCAGCCATTTGGCCGGCGCGAACTGCGGCGGCTGCGGCTATCCCGGCTGCGCCGGCTGCGCTGCCGCCATTTTAGCCGGCAACGCACCTGTGAACGCCTGCGCCCCCGCCGGCCCTGACAATGCTGCCGCCATCGCCGAGATCATGGGCATGGCCGCTCCCTCCGGCGAGCGTCAGGTGGCCTTTGTTCGCTGCAACGGCGGTGAGGCCGCAAAGAAGCGCTTTGAGTATGTGGGCGTGCATGACTGCCTCTCTGCCACCAAGGTTGCTGCCGGTCCTCTGGACTGCCGCTTCGGCTGCCTGGGCTTCGGCTCCTGCATCAGCGCCTGCCAGTTCGGCGCCATGTCCATCGGCCCCAACGGCACCGCCGTTGTGGACCCTGAGAAATGCACCAACTGCGGCGCCTGCATGAAGGCCTGCCCCCGCGGCCTGATTACCTCTGTGCCCGCCAGCAAGAAGGTCCACGTAGCCTGCGCCAATCAGGATAAGGGCAAGGCTGCTATGAGTGTCTGCGGCAACTCCTGCATCGGCTGCGGCCTGTGCGAGAAGGAGTGCAAGAAGGACGCTATCCATGTGGTCAACGGCGTGGCTGTCATCGACTATGACAAGTGCGTGGGCTGTAAGCTCTGCACCAAGGTCTGCCCCCGTGACGCCATTCTCCCCAAGGCAACTGCTGAGGAGAAGGAGAAGTACAAGGCCATTAAGAAGGCTCAGGCTGAGAAGGCTGCCGCTGCCAAGAAGGCTGCGGAGGAGGCTGCTGCCGCTTCTGCCCCGCAGGCATAAGTGCCTGAAGCAACACATGAAAAATCCCCGACACTTAGGTGTCGGGGATTTTTTTACTTTACAGGTGCGGCATTGGCTGTGAAGAGGCCGCTTTCAGTGCGGCGCAGTCCGGCAGGCGGCCATAGCGGGCCGTAACGGCCCGAATGTGCGCCGCTAATTCGTCGCTGAGCACACCGGGGGACAGGCGAAACTGCCAGTTGCCCTGCGCGGTGCCGGGGGTGTTGATGCGGCCAACATCCTCCGCTTCCAGCCAGTCCTGAATCTGGGAGACAAACAGCTTGGCGGAGGTCATCATGCCGCCCCGGAGCATTCCGGCGCAGAAGCCCTCCTGCGGGTTCAGGCCCAAATATTGCGCCGCAAAGGTAAGAGCCTCCGGCTCCGCCTCGCTTCGCCACGGCGAAAGCGGAGCGTTATCGTGGGTGCCGGTATAGTAGACACAGTTTTCAATGCAGCGATGGGGCAGATAGGGGCTTTGCCCCTGTGGGTTGTCAAAGGCAAATTCCAGCACCCGCATTCCCGGAAGACCGGAGACGCTCAGCAAAGCCGTGACCTCCGGGGCGGGGGTACCTAAGTCCTCAGCAATGAAGGAAAGGTTGGGGAACCAGCCGGTGAGGACACCAACCAAATCCATGCCCGGCCCCGGCATCCAATGTCCGTTTTTGGCGGTGGTCTCTCCGTGGGGAACGGCCCAGTAGGCGGCAAAGCCCCGGAAGTGATCAATGCGGACTACATCATACAGCCGTGCCGCACCGTCAATGCGGCGAATCCACCAGCCGAAGCCATCATGCTTCATGGCCTCGTAATCGTACAGAGGATTTCCCCAGAGCTGTCCGTCAGCGCTGAAGTAGTCCGGCGGGACACCGGCGACCTCTGTGGGAAAGCCGTGAGAATCCAGTTGGAACATAGCCCGCTCCGCCCAGACGTCGGCGGAGTCCATGGCAACATAAATGGGAACGTCCCCGATGATGCAGATGCCAAGGCCGTTGACATAGGCTTTCAGAGCGTTCCACTGGCGGAAAAACAGAAATTGTACATAAGTGTAAAATTCGATTTCCTCCTGTGCCTCAGCCCGGCAGCGCTTCAGCGCCTCTGGGCGGCGCAGACGGATGTCCTCCGACCACTGCTGCCACGGCTTCATTCCAAACCGCTCCTTCAGCGCCATGAACAGGGCATAGTCCGGCAGCCACGCGGCGTTCTGCGCCGCAAAGGCGGCCACGGCGTCCCGGTCCCGCTGCCAGCCCCGGGCCTTTGCCAGACGCAGCAGGGGCAGGCGGTTTTCATAGACCGCGCCGTAATCCACCCGCCGGGGATCGTTCCCCCACTCGCGGGCGGACAACTCCGCCTGCGTCAAAAGGCCGTCCTCCGCCAGCAGCTCCAGGTCGATGAAATAGGGGTTTCCGGCGTAGGTGGAAAAGCTCTGATAGGGGGAGTCCCCATAGCCGGTGGGGCCGAGGGGCAAAAGCTGCCAGTACCGCTGCCCGGCAGCGTGAAGGAAATCCGCAAATTCGTAGGCGGCGCGGCCCATTGTGCCGATGCCGTAGGGGGAGGGCAGGGAAAACAGGGGAAGCAGGATTCCGGAGGCACGTTCCATGGCGGCACCTTTCCCGGCGGATACGCCGTATCAAAGATTTTCTCCATTTTAACCGCTTCCGGCGGAAAAGTCAAAGCCCCTATGACCGGGCAGACGCTCTGACCGGCAGCTCCACGGTAAAGGTGACGCGGTCCTCCTTGCTCTCGGCCCAGATGCGGCCATGGTGATGGGTGACAATGTTCCGGGCGATGGAGAGGCCGAGGCCGTAGCTGCCTCGCTGAGTATGGGCCGAATCCACCCGGTAAAAGCGTTCGAAAATACTCCGCAGCTCCTCTTTGGAGAGGACGGGGCCGGGATTGGACACCGACAGGCGGCACCGGCTGCCCTGTCGGGTGAGGACTGCCGTAACCTCACCGGGGACATCGGAATATTTCTGCGCGTTGTCCAGCAGAATGTCCACTACCTGACGCAGATGCTGTCCGCTGCCAAGGACAGTGACCTCCGGCACGATGTCGGAGGTCAGGGTCAGGCCCTTTTCAAAAAATACTGGCTCAAAGGGCAGCAGAGCGTCGCTGACAAGGCGGCTGAGGTCCACCGGCGCAAAGCTGGAAAGAGAACGACCGTTGTCCGTCCGGGCCAGCTCCAGCATTTCCTCGATGAGCCGGCGCATCTGCCGGGACATGGTGAGGATGTGGGCGGCAAACTGGCTGCGGCGGGCCTCGTCAAAGTCCGGGCTGTTCAAAAGCTCCGCGTTGGTCATAATGACCGTCAGGGGCGTTTTCAGCTCATGGGAGGCGTCCGCCACGAACTGCCGCTGTTGCTGCCACGCCTTTTCAACAGGCCGCACGGCCCACCGGGCCAGCAGCCAACTGATAAGCAGGAATGCGGCAAAGCACAGCACCGCGATGACCGCGCAGGTTTGCAGCAGATGGGACAGCATCGCCTGCTCACTGGACATATCGGCAAAGACGATGCGCTCCCCAAAGGGGGTGACGCTGCGGCAGTACCGCAGGCCGTATTCCGGCAGCACACCGATGGGCGCATCGGATTCATCGGCGGCGGAGACCAGCGTATTGAGAAATTCCTCGTCCGTCAGGTCATAATAGCCGCCGCCCGCGGCGGTGAGGCTGCCATCCTTGTCCAGCTCCAGCATGAAAAACGGGAGCTGGACGCCCTCCGGCGGCTTTCCCGGACGGTTAGGGCGAAACGGCTCCGCCGCAATGCTTTGCAGCATGGAAACGCTCTGAGTTTCCAGTCCCGTCTGCGTAAAGTGGTACACAAGACCGAAGATGACGCCCATCATCACTGTGACGATGAGCATATTCACGCAGATGAATTTCAGCCGCAGACGCCGAATCATTCCGCCACCTCCGGATGGTAGCCCAAGCGGCGGATAGCCTCAATTTTCAGATTGGAGCCGATGCTCTGGAGCTTTTTCCGCAAAAAGCCCATGTAGACCTCCACATGATTTTCCACGGCGCTGGAATCGTAGCCCCAGACCCGGGCCAAAATCATCTCCTTGGACAGCACCCGGCCCTTGCCCTGCAGCAAAAAGCGCATGACGTCAAATTCCCGGGCGGACAGGCGGACGCTGTTTTCTCCGCATACCAGCGTACAGGAGGCAAGGTCCAGCGCGGTGTTTCCCATCCGCAGCTCGTCCACCTGATCGCCCTGCCGCCGCAGCAGGGCGTTGACGCAGGCCAGCAGTTCCCGGGAATCAAAGGGCTTTGTCAAATAGTAGTCCGCACCGGCGTTGAGGCCCTGAATGCGGTCCTCGATGTCCGAGCGGGCGGTGAGCATCAGAATGGGCGTGCTGCACCGGTCGGCCCGCACCTGCCGGGCCACCTGAAAGCCGTTGAGCTTTGGCATCATCACATCCAAAATCAAAAGATCGTAAATGCCAAGCTCCGCGTATTCTGTTCCGGCCTCGCCATCGTAGACCGTCTCCACCTCGAAGCCCTTGCTTTCCAGAATGGCACGGATGGACTCCGCCACCATTTTTTCATCCTCGATCACCAGCACTTTCATACCTATGTACCTTATTTCGTGGGATTATTTGATGAGTCTACCATACGGCACTTCCCTGAAATAAAGCTGAAAGCTGCCGTGAAAGTTTTCAAAAAAGCCGTATTTTTTTCAGCGTCGGTTCAGCATTGGGTGTTACCTTGAAATACACAAACTGAAAACTGCTGGAAAGGATGAAAAAATATGGCAGAGAATGTGTCTCCACAGAAGACGGAGGGCAAGCTGAAGAAGCTGCTTTCGGGAAAGAAAGGCAGAAGGTGGATCGTATTGTGCGTGCTGGCGGTAGCGGTCATCGGCGGCGGCACCGCGTTTTTGAGCCGCACCCGCGCCAAGGCCGCCAAGGTGGAGACCACCTATACCGCCGCCGGTGTGGAAAAGCGGAGCATCACCAATTCCCTCACCGGCAGCGGTACGCTGCAGCCCGCCGATTCCTATACTGTTACCACGCTGGTATCCGGCGAGGTCCTCAGCGACACATTTGAGGAGGGCGATATCGTGGAGAAGGACCAGCTTCTCTACACCATCGATTCCTCCGATGTCTCCACCACGGAAACACAGGCCCAGACCAATTATACCCAGGCATTGAAGGCCAAGTACCCCACGGCGGACATCAGCGGCACCGTCAGCGAGGTGTATGTCAGCAACGGCGATGCTGTTTCCGCCGGTACGGAGCTGTGTCGGATCAGCGCCAGCAATGACCTGACCATCGATTTCCAATTCTCCTACGCCAAGGACGGGGACTTCTATGTGGGGCAGCCTGCAAAAATTTACCTCAACGGCTACGCCGGGTATATTGACGGCACGGTGGCCCAGGTGGGCGGCAGTTCCATGGCCAATGCCACCGGCATGAAAATGACCACCGTCCGGGTAAAGGCTGCGAATCCCGGTCTGGTCTCCGGGGACTGCACCGCCAGCGCTGTGGTGGGCAACTACACCAGCTACGGTCAGACCACCGTGAAGGTGGGTACCGGCTCTACCATCACCGCCAGTGCCTCTGGCAAGGTCAGCGGCCTGACGCTGATGCCCGGCGACAGCGTTTCCAGCGGCCAGCGCATCTGCACCATCACCGGCGACAGCGTGGACAATCAGCTTCAAAACGCCAAGGCCAGTCTGGAAAGCGCCCAGGACCGGCTGGACGATTATATGGTGACCTCCCCCATTACCGGCACCGTGGTGGAAAAGACGGTGAAGGCCGGGGACAACGTGGGTACTGGCAGCAATTCCAACAATACTCTCTGCATCATCTATGATCTGACGTATCTTGAGATGACGCTGAATATCGACGAGCTGGACATTGACAATGTAGAGGTGGGCCAGACGGTGAACGTCACCTCCGATGCCAAAGAGGGCCAGACCTTCACCGGCGTGGTGACCAAGGTCTCCGTGGTGGGTACAACCTCCGGTGGTACGACAACTTATCCTGTCACTGTCCGCATTGATGATACCGACGGCCTGCGGCCCGGCATGAACGTGGACGCGGAAATCGTGCTGTTCTCTGCCGATGGTGTGCTGGCCATTCCCAGCCTTGCGGTGAACCGGGGCGATACCGTCCTTGTGACCTCCGATTCCCCCAGCGCTGCCAATGCTCTGGAGCAGGAGGCTCCGGAGGGATACGCCTATGTGCAGGTGACCACCGGCGTCAGTGATGACAGCTATATTGAGATCACCTCCGGGTTGCAGGAGGGAGATACCGTAGCCTATCTGCGGACAGCATCCTCCGGCTCCGGGAATATGATGATGGGCGGTATGCCCGGCGGCGATATGGGAGGCGGTATGCCCGGAGGCGGCGGAGGAATGCCCTCCGGTGGCCCCGGCGGCGGTGGCCCGGGAGGAGGCTTCTAAATGAGCGCTCTCATTGAATTTCAGTCCGTCTGCAAGTATTACCAGATGGGCGACACCACCGTCAAGGCGGCGGACCATATCTCTTTTCAAATCCAAAAGGGAGAATTTGTAGCCATCGTGGGCCAGTCCGGCAGCGGTAAATCCACCTGCATGAACATCATCGGCTGTCTGGATGTTCCCACCAGTGGTGCGTATCTGCTGGACGGGCAGGACGTAGGCCGGATGGACCGCAACCAGCTTGCGGAGATTCGCAATAAAATGCTGGGCTTCATTTTTCAGCAGTATAATCTGCTGCCCAAGCTGAATTTGCAGGAAAACGTAGAGGTGCCGCTGATGTATGCCGGCGTTCCCAAGGCGGAGCGCCATGAGCGGGCGAAGCTGGCGCTGGAGCTGGTGGGGCTGGGGGACAAGCTGAAGCACAAGCCCAACCAGCTTTCCGGCGGCCAGCAGCAGCGGGTGTCCATCGCCCGGGCGCTGGCGGGGGACCCGGCGGTGATTCTGGCGGATGAGCCTACCGGCGCATTGGATTCCCACACCGGCCGGGAGGTGCTGGAAATGCTGAAAAGGCTCCACGATGCCGGAAACACGGTGGTGCTCATTACCCATGATAACTCCATCGCCGTGCAGGCACAGCGCATCATCCGTCTGGAGGACGGACACGTGATCTATGACGGGGACGCCCATGACCCTAAGGCCGTGGTGACCCTGGAGCTTGTGGGAGAGGGGGCGGAAGCATGAGCCTGCTGGAAACCTTTCAGATGGCGATTAAAAACATCCTCAGCAGCAAGATGCGGACGTTCCTCACCATGCTGGGTATCATCATCGGCGTGTGCGCGGTCATTGTCATCGTGGGCCTCGGCAACGGTATGCAGGGCTACATTGAGGACAGCTTTGCCGACATGGGCACCGACTCCCTGACGGTGCAGATCTTAGGCCGGGGGTCCTCCCGCAGCGTGTCCGAGGAGCAGATGTACGCGCTGGTGGAGGATAATCCCGACTTATTCAAGGAAATCTCCCCTACCGTTACCATGATGGGCGCGCTGAAAATCGGCAGCGACACGATTTCCACATCCTCTATCACCGGTGTCAGCGAGGATTATTTTGATATGAAGGGCTACGAGGTGGCCCAAGGCCGGGGACTGGATTACGTGGACATGAACGCCCGGAAGAAGGTCTGCATCGTGGGCCAATACCTGAACATGGCCTATTTCGGCGGAAACGCCGTGGGCCAGACCCTGAAGATCAACGGCACCACCTTTACTGTGGTGGGCGTGATGGCCCAGAAGGGCAGCGAGCTGGAGGAGGGCGGCACGGACGACTGCGTGTTCCTGCCCTATTCCACAGCAGCCCGGCTGAGCTTTACCGGCACGATTGGCAGCTACACTATCACCGTGCAGGACACGGACAATATCTCCGAGGCCAAGACGTTTTTGGAGAATAAGCTCTACGATATTTTCTCCGATGATGACGCCTATACCGTCATCTCCATGGCGGAGATGGTAGAGGAAATGAACTCCATGGTAAACATGATTATCTACATTCTGGCGGGCATTGCCGCCATCTCCCTTGTGGTGGGCGGTATCGGCATTATGAACATCATGCTGGTGTCCGTCACGGAGCGGACCCGGGAAATCGGCATCCGCAAGGCCCTGGGCGCCAAGGAGGGAGCCATTCTGCGGCAGTTCGTCATTGAGGCCGCCACCACCTCTGCGCTGGGCGGATTGCTGGGTATCGGCTTAGGCTATGCCCTCTCGTCCGTTGCCACCACGGTCATTGCAACGCTGATGCCGGATACCCCCATTACCGTCAGCCCCAGTCTGGCGGCGGTGGCTATCGCCTTCGGCGTCTCCGCCGGAATCGGTATTGTATTCGGCTATCTCCCCGCCCGGAAGGCGGCAAACCTCAACCCCATCGACGCTCTGCGGTATGATTGACGTTTACGAACCGTTTACAAATTTTTCATGGCCATTTCAGAAATGGGGACTATGATACAGACATCACCAGTTGAGAGAGCCGCTTACCGACCCGGCTGATGATTTCGAGAGAAAAAGCCATTCTTTCAAATAAACCCCAACGGCTTACTGCCCGCCCGGGAGGAGTCCCAAATCGGCAGACCAACCATTCCGCCGCTCAGCGGCGTTTCAGATAACCCTCTTTTTCATTACCTTTTTCTTTTTCCATTTCTTAAACGGCACCGGGACCGGAAGCGGACAGCTTCCGGTCCCGGTGCTTTTCGGCTGCTTGGGGCAGAGAATGGACAATTTCGGCCGATTTTCTTTGGAATTTTAAGTTTTATTTTGCGTTCTGCATTACAAAGAAGCTGAAAATAGCCTATAATAAATCAATTAGTCAAATTTTGACAAAGGGCGGGAAGTGTCTGTAGACAGGCGTTTTGAAAACGCCGTCTTTTGTATCTATGCCGGACGGGAACCGGCTGCTGTATGACGGGAGGACCATTGGATGATTTCCATGCTGCGGGAGCTGCTGACATTTTTAGGCGCACATTTTTATCTGGTCCTCATCGGCTGCGGCGAGCTGGTGCTGGCGGTAATTTTATTGACGGCGCTGTCAGAGCGGCGAAACGGCGCCCGGCGGCGGGTGCCCGTGACCGTCCCCGGCTCCGGGCCGGAGCAGCTGATGCTGCGGGAGCTGGCGGAGCAGGAGGACGAGGCGTGTCTGTTGCTGCGCCGGAGCGATTTGCTGCCGCTTTATGCGGCGGGGGACCTGACAGCGGTGCTGGGCGTGGGCGTTGACACCCTGCGAAACGATTTGGCCGCCGTACTGATGCAGCTCCAGACCCCGGAGGAGGGCCGCCGCTTCTGAAAGCAATACTTAAGCTGGGACGGTGGGGAGGACATTTCCGCAGACCTTCAGCTTCCAAATGGGCAGTGGGTCCGGGTGAAGGCCCACCGCTGCGGGGACAACGAATATGACCTTTTTATCATCCGCCGCGTCACGGCGGAGCGGGAGAAGGTGGCCGCCTATGAACGGTGGCTGCATCAGGCGGAGGAGGCCAGCCAGTTCAAGACCAGCTTCCTGTTCCGAATGTCCCACGAGATACGAACGCCCATGAACGGCATCACCGGTATGCTGACGCTGGCAGAGAGGCGGCTTACGCCGGAGCACCCCGCCATGCAGTATCTCACCAAGGCCAACGAGCTTTCCGGGCATCTGCTTTCTCTCATCAATGACATTCTGGATATGTCCCGTATCGAGGCCGGAAAGGTGGAGCTGGAGCAGGCGCCCTTCAGCCTGCGGGCGCTGGGCGGCAGGCTGTACGATATGTTTGCCAAAACGCTGGACGCCAACGGCATCCACTACGCCGCAAATTTTGAGGAGATGACAGCGGACTGGGTCATCGGCGATGAGCTGCGGATCAGTCAGGTCATTATCAACTTCCTCTCCAACGCCGTGAAATTCACCTCTCAGGGAGAGATCATTGTGACATTCCGGCAGATGATGCTCCGGGACGGTAAGGTGGATTTGATGGTGCGGGTGCACGATACCGGCATCGGCATGAAAGCGGAGTTCATCAGCCGTATTTTCCGCCCCTTTGAGCAGGAGGACACCAGCACCACCCGCCGCTTCGGCGGTACGGGTCTGGGTATGGCCATTTCCGACCAGCTGGTAAAGCTCATGGGCGGGCAGATTGTGGTGGAAAGCCTGCCGGAGAGCGGCTCGGACTTTACGGTGTTTTTATCCCTGCCGGTGATGGGCGGACGCACCGCTGCCCGGACGATTCGGGGACTGGCGCGGCCCGACGCGGCGGATATTCCCATTTACGCCCTGTCGGCAGACGCTTTTGCAGAGGATGAGCGCCTCTCCCGGGAAAACGGCATGAACGGACATCTGACAAAGCCTATTGATTTTGACGCCCTGTGGCAGATCGCGCAGGATATTGAAAACAGAAAGGAGACTGCTAAACGATGAACTGGAAACGGATGAAGGTCGTCGCTGCGGTGCCGGTGGCACTGGCCGTTACGGCAGGCGCGGTCCAGCTTGGCATCAGCTATCGGAACGGAAACGGCTTCCACCCCTTCGGGACGGACCGGGAAATGAAGAACAACCAGATTCTTTTCCCGGACAGTCAGGAGAGCACCGGCAAGCAGACGGATCAGACCGGGGAGGATGACAGCTCCTTTCTGGAAAAGGACAACAATAAGGAGGACAAGGCCCAGCAGGGTAATTCCTCCGACAACCTTTTTGACGGAGAGGATACCTCTAACCCGGAGAACCGTCCCACCGGCGCGCTGGCGCAGGGAGACGGGGCGGCGGCCGGTACTGCGGACAGCGCAAACGGCGGCCCCATTGGGGTTGACGGTGTATATGAGGTGACGGACGATACCAACAGCGCGGACGTGATTCTCCCCGGCGGCAATACCGGAAACAGCGGAATGACGATTCACGGCGGACAGGGCGGCTCCGGCAGCGGCGCTAACGCAGGCGGGAACGGCGGCGGTACGGCAGGCGGCACCACCGGCGGCGGAACAACGCCCTCTCCCGCGCCCTCCAACGGACAGGATCCGACCTTGGGCTTTGGTTCTGCCTCTAAGGATACGATCATGACGGATCCGATTGAGCCGTCATGGACTTGGTCCTCCAAGAATTTGTTTACGGATGCGACGAAGGATAAGCTGTCGGACCATGACTATAATGTTATTTTCCAGCAGCCATTTTCCGCTAATATGGCTCACGCGGACGCGCTCTACAAGGGGCAGAAAAACATGATGCAGGAGATGATCTTCCACTCGCTGGAGGCGTATGTGGACGATACTGTCACCAGAGAATACTACGCTTGGACCGAGCAGGACCTCGGCCCGGACCGGTATGTGCAGATCACCGGTATTTCCTTTGATTTCTGGGGCGACGATATCATTACGGAATTTCTTGTTGATATCCCGGAGGACGCAGACACAATCGTTATCTGCGTTTCCTATCGTCTGTCACTGGATGACGAAGAATGGACCCCGGTAAAGGGCGAGTTTTGGGGCTTTGAGCGCCCCGGTGTGTCCTATACGCTGCTGACCGGGCGCACGGTGGTGCTGGGAGAGAAGCTGGAGTCCGAGGGGCGGTTATTGCCCCGGAGGACATCCTCAATCGTGGAAATCAGTACCCTGAAGATTATTCTGGCGTTTTGAACCTGATGGCCTATCAGCAGGGTATCTCCGGCAAGGAGAACAAGGTGCTCACCAAGCTGTTCCCCGGCTGGAAGGAGAATGGCGAGCTGGTATCCTTCATGTATCCCATAACGGTGGGGCGTCATGTACTGGAGCCCGCCGGGCTTGTGCCGCTGAGCGAGAACTATCAGGTGGAGCTGTAGAGCTACTGGATGAAACCGGATTATTCCGTCAGCGCGGATGTACGCTATGCCTCCTATGTGTTCCAAAGCTGCAAAAAACTCAAGGAGGTCACGCTGCCCGGCACCAGCCCGGCAGAGGGCATTGACCTCAGCCGAGGCGTGTTTGCGGGCTGCTCCGCGCTGGAAAAGGTCACTTTCGGCTATTTTAACAGAACGGGAAGTATGTATTACGATACACTCAACCAGTGCTCCAACCTCAAGGACATTGTCTTTACCTGCAAGCAGCCCCCGAACCTGACAGTATATCCCGGCTATCAGATGGTGTACCCGTTCCGGTTCAACTCCTATGATTGGAACGATGATGCAACGGAGCTGGCGCACCTGCACATCACTGTGCCGCAGGGCGCGGAAGACGATTATATGACCGCATGGCGTTATCCCATGGCAGGCTACACGGCTGTGGGCGATAAATCTGCCTATCAGGAGATGTGGGACACGATCTATGATGAGATCACGGACGAGCATTTCAACAATTTCGATTTCAGCGAGGTCACGGATGATGAGGTCCGGACGGAGCTGGAGCATCGGCTCCTTGCAAGTGAGAACCGTGTCCGCCGGCTGCTGGGGATGGAGATCGTTGACGAGGTGAGCTACACCTACCGCTACATTGTCAATGAAAACGGCTTTATTACGCGCCTGCTGATCGTGTCCGCAGGCCGGTACGCGCAGGACGCCACTGTTCTGAGCAGCCGGATCGGCGTGACGGTCATCAGCGCGGCGGAGGATGTGACTGCGCCTGTGCCTGTGCGTACTACGCTGGGCGGCGGCTGTGAGGCGGTGCTGCTTCCAGCGGAGCAAAAGCCGGGAGAGAGCTACCGTATTGTCTGCTAAAACGAGCAAGGGAGAATGAGGATGCCGTCTGCAACCGGGTCTGAAAAGCTATGGAACAGGCACAGCGACAGGGGACTGAACCTTTTATGGGACAGTCTCCTGTCCTTGCTGCTGTTATGGAGCACGCTGAGTGTGCTGGCGGCCCAGTGGGGTACGCGGGCCCCGGCGGCGCTGTGCTTCTGCGCTGTGCTCAGCGGCGGTGAGCTGTCTGAGCTTACGCGGCTGCGCCATACGGCGGCGGAGGAGCTGCATACGCTGCGCTACGGAGAGGCCCCTCTGTCGCAGGGCAGCCTTGCGGACGCGGGACGCCTCAATGAGAGCGACGCGGCTGTGCTGGAGGTGCGGACGGAGCAGGAAAAGACTCTGTACCTCCGGGCCTATGTGGGCGCGGAGCTTTCCGAAAATGTGTGGTCACCGCTGCCGGGGGAGGCCTATGGCGGGGACTATGCCGGAATGCTGGACTGGCTGGCGGAGCAAGGCTTCGATCCCCTGACCCAGTCGGCATTGTACTACGCGCTCTTCGGAGAGGAAGCGCCGGAGCCGCAGCAGCTTCAGGTGGATGTCACCGGGGCGCACGGTGCTATCTCTATGCGCCCATCACGGTGGAACGCGTTGACGGGGCGCACTATGGCGAGCGGCAGGACCAGCGGATGACCACGCGAGGCCCGCTGGGAAAGCGGGCGCGGCATAGGCCGACCAATGGGTAGTTTGCATGGTCACTTCGCATAAAAGGAAAATAGCCGTGCGGGACCGTGCCTGTTGGAAACGGATAAAGAAAGAAAACTCTGGAAAAAACCGTTGACTTTTACGAAGCGGTTTGCTATCATCCAACCATCACAAACGCAATGACACAGAGTAGTAAGCAGGGCGATCCTCTCAGAGAAGTGCCGGTTGGTGCGAGGCACAGCGCGATCAAGCTGCCGAACTGGCTGTACAGCGGCTGCGTCGAATTGGAAGTAGATGCAGACGGGAGCTCCCGTTACAGTAGCAGGGATATGATGGTATCCCGTTGAGTGTGTTTCCAATACAGGGAACAAAGAAGAGTGGTACCGCGGAGGGTTTTCTACCTTTCGTCTCTTCTGCCAACCGGCAGGAGCGACGAAAGGTTTTTTGTTTTTCCTGCCAACCATCGGATAACATTTGCAGGAGGTAGAAATCATGAAAACCAACACCAAAGTCCCCAAGACACCCTTCTTTGCCGCCTTTTCCGTCGGCGCGGTCCTGTTCTCCGCTCACGCAGGCGGCGGATTCGCCACCGGCAACCAAGCCAACACCTATTACGTGGGTCTGGGCTGGACCGGCATCATCTCCGCCATCGCGGCCATGCTGCTTTTGACCCTTACCATGCGGGAGGCCATGATCATGTACAACTCCCGTGGCCTGACGAGCTACAAGCAGCTTTTTGAAACGCTGTATCATCCCTTTGACAAGATCGAATGGGCCTTCGAGGTATTCTTCTACATCATGGTGCTGATGGCCGTCGCCGCCGCCATCTCCGGCGCAGCCTCCGCCCTGAACAACTACTTCACCGTCAACTACTACATTGGCGTTGCCATCGTCGGCGTTATCGTCCTGATGCTCACCATCTTCGGCGCAGGCATCGTCCGGGCCGCCTCCACCTACATGGGCATGGCCATTCTGGTCACCGCAATCAGCATCTATGTCATCGGCATCTTCAAGAGCGACAGCAGCATTTTCTCCGTCCTCGCCGCCGACTTTGAGACCACCGGCTTCATGAATATGCCCAAGGCCATCCTCAACGCCTTTACCTACGCCGGCTTCCAGTGCGTGACCCTCCCCACCATGATCGCCTGCGGCACCACCATGAAGAACAAGGCTGGCTGCGCCAAGGCCATGTGGATCTCCTTTGTGATGAACGCCGTCGCTCTGGTCCTCTCCGTGTTCATGCTCATGAGCTGGCAGAGCGTTTACACTGCCGTGGAGGGCGGCTCCACCATCCCCACCCTCACCGTTTGCAAGATTATCGGTATCCCCGCTATGGTGGCCGTTTACGGCACCTGCCTGCTCCTGTGCCTCATCTCCACCGGCGTGACCACCATCTTCGGATTTGTGGCCCGGTTTGAAAAGCTCCCCGTGTTCAGCGGCATCCAGTCCGCCCCGGTCCGCAGCGCGATTGTCTCCGCCTTTATCATCGTCCTCTCCATGACCATCTCCATGGCGGGTCTCACCAACATCATCAAGTACGGCTACGGCTACTGCGGCTATCTCGGCATCGCCGTTGTGGTGGTCCCGTTCCTGACTGTGGGCGTGTACAAGAACCGCAAATACTGCAAGGAGCACGCCTTTGCCAATGCCAACGCCGAGGAGGAAGCCGCTCCCGCCGTTCTCAGCAGCGTCCGTGCTGATCCGGTGACCGCAGACTGAGCCCGTCTCATCAACCAAGCGTTTTTTAAGAGGTGTTTATTATGCAAAAAGCTCTTTTTCCCGGATATAGCGTAGGCCCTGACGCCTACGAAGACATTGCAAATATCTGCCCGGCCTACGGCAAAACAGCGGCCATCATTGGCGGCAAGCACGCATTGGCCGCGGCGGAGGATAAAATTCGCAAAGCCGTGGAGAGCTCCGGTATCGAGATCATCGGGACATTCTGGTACGGCGGCGAGGCGTCTCGTGAGAATATGGAAATGCTCCGGCCGCAGGTGGCGGACGCCGATATGATCTTCGCCGTGGGCGGCGGCAAGGCCATTGACACCTGCAAGGTGCTGGCCCACGAAACGAACCGCCCGTTCTTCACCTTCCCCACCATCGCCTCCACCTGCGCTTCCTGCACCAGCCTTGGCATTGTGTATCATCCCGATGGCAGCCTGCGGGAATACTCCTTCTCTAAAATTCCCCCCGACCATATCTTCATCGACACGGAGATCATCGCCAATGCCCCGGTGCGCTATCTCTGGGCCGGTATGGGCGACACTATGGCCAAGCACTATGAGTGCACCATTTCCTGCCGGAACGATGTGCCCGCCCATTCCGATGCAATGGGCATTGCCCTGAGCTCCATGTGCGCCGAGCCTATCGTCCGCTGGGGCGAGCAGGCCATGGCGGACTGCGAGGCCCACCGCGTCACGCCGGAACTGACGGAGATCATTGAGGCCATCATCATTTCCACCGGCTTTGTCTCCAATTTTGTTCAGGTGGATTACACCACCGGCATGGCCCACGCCATGTACAACGGCTTCACGGTGCTGCCCTCCACGGAGGAGAACCATCACCTCCACGGCGAGGTGGTTTCCTACGGCATACTGGTTATGCTGACGGTGGATAAGCAGTATGCAGAGCGGGACAAGCTGATGGCGTTCAGCAAGTCCATCGGCCTGCCGACCCGTCTGGCGGATATCCACGCCCGGCCCGGGGATTTGAAGGCCGTGACGGATAAGGCACTGGCGGGCATTGATGTCCGGGTGTGGCCGTATCCCGTGGACCGGCAGATGCTCATTGACGGTGTGATGGAGCTGGAGCAGGCACAGGCTTGAGTGCATTTTCTGCAAAAATTAAAAAGGACAGGCATCCTAAAGGATGCCTGTCCTTTTTTTAGTAAAAGCCGTTTCAGCCGAGGCGGGTAGAGACCTTCGGCAAAAAGCCCTTGTGGGCATTTTCGGCAGTATCATCGGCTTCGTCATAAGCGTCATAGGGGGCGGCGGGGTCATGCACCCGCTTCCCGAAGGGGGAGCAGAGCTTGTCCCTGTGGGCAAAGGCAAAGGCAAAATCGTCTGTCCAGCCGGTGTGGCCTGTGATGAACAGGGGATGCAGTCCCCGTTCCCGGAGCTTTGTCTCCAGCGCCGCCAGTGAGCGGACAGCTAACTTGTTGTCCTCTGCCAGCGCGGCGATGAAGCTGTAGCCGCCATCGGCCCCCAGCCAGATGGTGTCCCCGGTAAAGAGGTATTTATCGTCAATGAGGTAGACGATGTGTCCCCATGTATGGCCGGGAACGAGGAAGCATTTGATTTTGATGCCGTCAATGTTCAGAATTTGCCCGTCCCGCAGCAGCGTTTTCGGATTGAGAATCGTCACCTGCGGCAGCTTGTAGAGGTGATAGATGACTCTGCGGCGCACCTCGCCGGTGAGATACCGGTTCTCGATTTCCCCCACATACAGCCGGGCGTCCCGGAACAGTCCCGGACTGTCCGCCTCCACAGCGCCAACATGGTCGGTATCCTGATGGGTGATGAGAATATCGCGGATGCTCTTGGGGTCGATACCCAGTCAGCTCATTTTTTCCGCCAGCCGGTCATAGTTGTATCCGGCGTCGATCATAATAATGGTTCCGTCCTTGCGGTAGAAGAAGATATTGGCCACCCACTCCCGGACGCAGGCCACGTGCTCATCGATCCAGCCGGTGTTCATCGGCTTGAAGATCTCCTTGCCCCGGTACATCCGGCTCATTTCCCGCCGCTGAAATTCCGTTGCCTTTTTCGACATGGTTCATATCTCCGATTTGATACATTCCGCGTAGGTCAAGGGGAACGATGCCGGAAGCACCCGGCTTGTTCGGACGCGCCAGCCGCACTGCCGCAAAAATGCCAGATATTCCTCGCAGGTCCATCTGCTGCGAAGCGGAAAACCGGACAGCCGCATGAAAAAGGATTGAACCTGCCCCCACAGTGTATTGTCCCCATGGGTGAAAGTGGGGGCAATGAGCAGCCCATCGTCCTTCAGCACGCGGCAGGCCTCGGCCAGCGCTTTTTCCGGCTGGGGAACGATGTGCAGCGCGTTGGATACGATAGCCACATCAAAGGAGTGGTCCGCGTATGGGAGATGAAACATATCCTGCACGGAGAAGTGGAGCTTGGAGGAGCGGTTTGCTTCCTTGGCCAGATGAATCATTTCCTCCGAGGCGTCCGTTGCCTCGATTTGCTCCGCGGCGTTTATGATGTGACTTGCGATAAGCCCCGTGCCGGTGGCCAGCTCCAGCACGGTTTTGTGCCGGACAGCGGGGCAGATCAGCTCATACATCTGCTGATAGGCGGCCATGTCCCGGCGCAGAAAGCGGTCATAGTGCGCCGCGTGCTTCTCCCAAAAATCTGAGGGCTGCTTCATCCTGTTCACCCGCTTCCTTTGTCAGTGCTGCCTGCCGCAGACAAACTATACAGTTAGCATACTCTAACTCTTGCGCATAAAAAACTCAGCAGACTGCTGTTTGCCTGTATGATAGCACGCGATGCGGCGGAATACAACCGCAATTCGAAGAAATTCCGGGAGAATTTCAAAAAAGGTGATATACAAAAAACAACACAGCCCCGCCTCCGAAAACGGAGGCGGGGCCGTGAAGGAATCATCCGAAGTTCCAGTCGGAAAGGGGCGCATTGTAATGGTAATCGTCCGGCGGCCATTCGAGCGTACCGTCCTCTGCCAGCACATAGGTGCCGGAGATGGCTTCGCAGATGAGCTGCCGGCCGAATTGGTCCGTGATAAGCACGGCCGCTGAAAAAATATCGCCCGGGGTGCAGGGAACGTAGGATTTCGGCGTGCAGTAGAAGGTATAGCCCTCAAAGCCGTGAAAGCTGTCAGGCTGTGCGTCCAGCTCCTCCGCCCATGCAATAAGCTGCCGGTTTTTGAACAGCCCCAGCTTCACGCTGGCGGGAGAAGCGGTTTCCGGCAAAACGCTGTCATCGTACTGTATGACCTCGGCGGCGAAATCGGTAGGGAGAAGGGTCAGCACGCCGTTTTCATAGGAGGCCTTGCCCTGAAGATCACTGTCAACAATGTTGGCGTCCATGGACATGGAATTGGTGTAGAGATAGGAGTAGGTGTCCAGCAATTGTGTCTGCTGGGTACCGTCCGGATAGACGAACAGGGCGGAAAGAGAGATGCTGTCCGTCAGGTGGATAGACACCGTAGCAGAAAAGCGCCGGTCGGTGCTCTCCACCGCTCTGCCGACCATGCTGCTGGTCTCTGTCCCGTTTTCCGCGATAAACTCCACGGACAGCCCCTCCACATAGGTCCGGGGCACGGCGTAGACGGAAAATGTCACGGTGTTGGCGGCAAGGTTGGAGGCTGCGATCTCCGAGCCGTAGTCGGCGGCCAGACTGTTCTGCGCCTTCAGAATGGTCTCTACCCGATTGGAAATACTGTCGATCTGATCGGTCACATCATGCACAGCGTATTGCAGACCGTTATATTGCTGCTTTATTTCGTCCAGCCGGTGAGAGAGATTATTACCCGCCACAAGCAGAAGCAGAACGAGGAGGCCCCAAGGCCACCTCCGTCTCCGCACGGGCTTGGCCTCCCGGTACCGGGCCACAATTTCCTCCACCATTTTCAGCTGCATGTCCGTCAGCTCGCCGCTCTCTCCGGCGGGCGGCTCCGCGGCGTCCTCTACCCCCAGCAGCCAGCCCACCGTCACGCCAAACCGGCGGCTGAGGGCCACCAGCTTGTCGATTTCCGGCAGGGCGGCATCGGATTCCCATTTATAAATGGACTGCCGGGAAACGCCCAGCTCCGCGCCCAGCGCCTCCTGTGACAGCTCCAGCTCCTTCCGCTTCTGGGCGATGCGTTGGCCCGTTGTCATAAGCGATCAGCTCCTTTCATGGCAGCAGTATCGCAGAATTGGCCGCAAAACGCCACCAACCCAACGGCGAAAACTGTAAACCACAGGTTTACATGGAGCCTTACAGCTTCTTTTCGTAGAGATTCAAGGGGCGATGGGTGTAGCCCATGAAGAAGGTATCCACCACATCGGCCAGATGATAGCCGATGGCGGGGTAGAGGTGGTTGGAGACCTCGTTTTCTGTGCCGGTGTCAAAGCGCATAACGGTCTTGCCCTGCTTGCGGGCGCTGTCCTCGGCAAAGGCGATCATCTGCCGGGCAAGGCCCTGCCCCGCCCGCTTGGGGTCGATGGTCAGGGTGTGAATGACCGCCACCTCGCTGTCCTCCGCCGGAATGGTCCAGCGGCCCTTGGCGTATTCCGGGAGCTGCCAGTCATTAAAGTTCATGCTGCCCCAGACCGTACCGTCCTCGTCTGTGCCGACGTACAGCGTACCCGCCGCTAAAATGCCCTTGGCGGTGTCCAGCGTGGGATAGGCACCCCGCTGCCAGCCGGTGTAGTGCAGCCCCGTGGCGTCCTCGTGGTCTAAAATGGCCTCATAAATGGCGGCAATGGCGGGGAGATCCTGCTCACTGGCAAGGCGAATCATAAAAAGCGCTCCTTTCAGAGTTATGTTTTTTAAAACAGGCGCACGATTTCGTGCGCCTGTGCGGTTATTCGGATGCTTCGGAATCGGTGTCCGGCTTCGGCTCGGCGGGCTTGTCACCCTCCGCTTCCGGCTGGGTGGCGTTGTCTGCGCTGTTGGCCTTCTTCTCAGGGCCGGGGGAAGCCTCCGGGGCCTCGATTTTCTCGGAGATCATGTGCACCTTTTTCGCGGCGGGCTCAATGACCTCCGGCTGAGAGGGGCGGAAGCCCTGCTCATGGGCCAGCGTGGAGGCATAGGCGTCCTCCACCGTGGAGGGGTCCCGGCCCTCGATAATGGCTACCATTTCGGCACCGGTGATGGTCTCCTTCTCCAGAAGATAGGCCACTACCTTGTCCATGTCGGCCCGGTTTTCCTTGATGATGCTCACGGCGTCGGCATAGCACTTGTCCAGAATGTCCTTCACCGCCTTATCCATGGCGGCGGCGGTATCCTGCGCACAGTCCAGACCGTAGCCGCCGTCAAGATACTGGCTGCGGCGGGAGGCCAGCGCCATCATGCCGAATTCATCGCTCATGCCGAACATGGCCACCATGTTCCGGGCAATGCCCGTGGCCTCCTGAATATCCTGCGAGGCGCCGTTGGTCATGGTGTTCAGCACTACTTCCTCGGCGGCACGACCGCCCATGGAGACCGCGATCTTTGCCATCAGCTCGTCCCGGGTGCGAAGTTCCGTCTTATCCTCCTCCGGCATCAGCAGCGTGTAGCCCAGTGCCCCCTGCGTGTGGGGGACAATGGTGATCTTCTGCACCGGCTCGGTATTCTTCTGCTTGTAGGCCACCATGGCGTGCCCCACCTCATGGTAGGCCACCAGCTTTTTCTCAAATTCCGTCAGGACGCTGCCCTTTTTCTCCGTACCGGCGATGACCAGCTCAAAGGCGGCCAGCAGGTCCTCCTGCGTGACCAGCTTGCGGCCCTTGCGGACAGCCCGGAGAGCGGCCTCGTTGACAAGGTTGGCAAGGTCGGCACCCACGCAGCCGGCGGTGGCCAGCGCTACCTTCTTCAAGTTGACGTCCTCAGCCAGCTTGATGTTCCGGGTGTGGACCTGCAGCGTTGCAAGGCGGCCTGCCAGATTGGGCCGGTCGATGATGATGCGGCGGTCGAACCGGCCGGGCCGCAGCAGAGCCTGATCCAGCACCTCGGGCCGGTTGGTGGCAGCCAGCAGGATAATGCCCTTGGTGGGGTCAAAACCGTCCATCTCGGCCAAGAGCTGGTTCAGCGTCTGCTCCCGCTCGTCATTGCCGCCGAAGCGGCCGGAGTCACGGGATTTGCCGATGGTGTCGATCTCGTCGATAAACACGATGCAGGGAGCTACCTTGCTGGCCTCTTTAAAGAGGTCGCGGACACGGGAGGCGCCCACGCCCACGAACATCTCCACAAAGTCGGAGCCGGAGATGGAGAAAAACGGCACATTGGCCTCACCGGCCACAGCCTTGGCAAGCAATGTCTTACCGGTGCCCGGTGGGCCCACCAGCAGCGCGCCCTTGGGGAGCTTGGCTCCGATGTCGGTATACTTTTTGGGATTGTGGAGAAAGTCGATGATCTCCGTCAGGGATTCCTTGGCTTCGTCCTGTCCGGCCACATCGGCAAAGGTGACGCCGGTCTGTTTTTCCATGTAGACCTTGGCGTTGGCCTTGCCTACGCCGCCGATTCCGCCCATGCCGCCCATGCCCTTTTTGGACATGATTCGCATGATGAGGGAGAACATCAGCATGATGAACACAAAGGGCAGGATGAAATTGATGGCAAACACCAGCAACGGGCTCATCTGAGGCTCGTACTTGGTGTCATAATCCGTTTTTCCGGCCTCGTGCATCCGCTCCACCAGCGTGTCATTGCTCTCCATTTTCACCGTAAAGAGCCGCAGCGCCGCCGTTTGCGGCTTTCCGTCAGAATCCGTATAGGTATAGACGGTCTTTCCATCCTTATCCGTGGATTTTGTGTAGGCCGTACCGTCCTCGTCCGTATAGACGTAGCCATCCGCCGGGGTGATATACAAAAGGCCCTCGGAGGAATCCACGGTGACGTCCTCCACCTGCCGAGCCTCCGTCATGGCGACAAAGTCGCTGTATTTGATATTGATGCTGGAAGCCTGCTTTCCGGCGGTGCCCATGTAGCTGTTGGTGCAGTAGAAGACCACCGTCAGCGCCAGCGCCCACGCCACCAGCTTTGCCGCTCCGGCAAGATTGCTGTTGCGTCCGCGGCGGTTTTTGTTATTTTTATCGTTCTGATCCATGAGGAGCTCCTTTCGAGTATGTACCACACAACAGTATAGCACAAAGCCCCGGCAATCACAAGGACAAGCCGCCGCCAAATGATGAAGTTTCTGTAAATTTGCCCCGAAAACAGGTATTGCATTCTGAGCGCCGCTGTGGTATACTCTCCCCCGACAGGTGCCATCTCCCTGTCCAAGCGCCTTGACCGGGCGTTCGTTCGGGCCTCAGGATAGAGGCTCCGTTCTCTAAACAAAAAAATGGAGGTTTTTTTATGTCCAAATGGTCTTCCCGGCAGCTTGCAACCGCTGCCATCATCGCCGCGCTGTATACGGTGATGAGCCTGATGTCCTCTGTGTTCGGACTGACATACGGTGCGATTCAGTGCCGCTTTTCCGAGGCGCTGACGGTCCTGCCGTTCTTTTTGCCGGAGGCGATCCCGGGCCTGTTTGTAGGGTGCCTTGTCACGAACCTCATGAGCACGGTGGGGCCGCTGGATATCATCCTCGGCTCCATGGCAACGCTCTTGGCCGCACTGTGGACAGCGAAGATGCCGAACAAATGGCTGGCGCCCCTGCCACCGGTCATCTGCAACGCTGTGATCATCGGCGCTATGATCGCGTGGTACGAGGCGGGCTTCGGGCCCGGCTTTGGCGCTGCCTTTGCCTATAACGCCGTGACAGTCGGCATCGGCGAGGCCATCGCGTGCTACGTGCTGGGAATGCTGCTGCTGGCTATTCTGCCCCGTGTTCCCGCGCTGCGGGGGCGGCTGACCGTCCGGGGCTGAAAGGCTGTTGGTGTGCGGAAAATGAAAAAGGAAAGTCCATGCGGTTTTACCGCATGGACCTTCTTTTTTTGTACGCAAGGGTTTAGCCGTTTTCAAAGGTCAGCCGCATCTGATACCACACCGCGCCGCCGTGAACGGAGCCGGAAACGCCCTCATTCACAAAGCCCAGCTTGGCGTAATAGTGCAGCAGGTGCTCCTTGCAGGTCAGCACCAGCCCCCGGCGGCCCTGCGCCCGGGCGTCCGCAATGGCGCGGCGCAGCAGCGTCTCCGCAATGCCCTGCCGCCGGTAGGCGGGGAGCGTGTTCACACCGAAGATCATCTGCCACGCGCCGCTCTCATCGTGCAGCGCCGCCTGCGCGTACAGTTCATCGGTGAGGTCTGCCTGATTTGTCACCATTCCGTCCACAAAGCCTGCCAGTTTTTCTCCATCCCACATGAGCCAGAAGTGGCTGCCGTAATGGCGCAGCCGGTCCGTCAGCTCCGTTTCTGTGGCGGCCTCCGCCGCGGGGAAGCACGCCGCCTCCACAGCCGCCACGGCCTTTGCGTCATTTACGCTTCCAAGTTTGATTTCCATGGTTATCCTTTCTTTTTTCGGGGCTTCGGCAGCGGCGTGACACGCTCCAGCACCGCCAGTACCGCCGTAGCCCGCTCTGTATCGTCCATATCCAGAATATAGTGCTCCTTGGAGCCGGAGTAGGGGACGCCGGTGGGAGCGCTTTTCATCAAATCGGCCAGTTCCGGCAGCCTTTTGACAAATACCGTGTTGTCGCAGACCAGCAGCACCGGCCGGTCATTGAGATAGACCATGTATTCGCCGAACATTTTCCGACAGCGGGCGGCCTCCGGCCCCGGCAGCCGCTCCAGCACATAATCAAGGTAGTCCTTCGTGGTCGCCATATCCGCCTCACAGCTCCAGCGCCAACTGACCGTCATCGCTGTCCGGGGCCTTCAGGCCAAATTCACTGGGCAAAAAGCGGGGGCACACATTTTCCGAGGTGCAGATAACGGAGGCCGCCAGTCGGGCGCCGATGGTGCAGGACTCCGCCAGCGTCTTGCCGTAGGTCAGCCCCATGGTGACACCGGCGAAGAAGGCGTCTCCCGCGCCGGTGGTGTCCTTTACATCCACCCGCTTTGCGGGGCACCAGCCGCGCTCCCCGTCCAGCGTGGCGTAAACAGCCCCCTGCTCGCCCATGGTCACCACTATGCCCGGCAGCGCCGCCGCCTGAACGTGGTGGGCCAGAACAGTCTCCAGCTCTGCGGGCGTTTTGCCCTCGTAATCCTCGGAAAACAGAATACCCGCCTCCTGCTGGTTGCACACAAAGCAGGCGCAGGAGCGCAGAAAGTCCCGCCGTTCCACGGCAATGCTCATGTTGGAGACCACGGCAAACACCGGCTTATGGTATTTTTCCGCAAAGGCAAAGACCCGCTTCACGATTTCTTTATCCATGTCAATCTCCAGCGCGATGCTGTCGGCATCCCGGAAGATTTCATCCCCCTGTTCCTCTAAAATATCCAGAATCGGGGAGAGGTTGGGGCGCTTGGAAATGGACGCGGCCACATCGCCGCCGTTATCGAATACCGCCAGCCAGGTTCCCATTCCGTCCGGTACGGTGCGGATATAGTCGGTGTTGACCTTGTGAGCACTCAGCTTGCGGACAACGTCCGCCCCGGTGCCGGTATCGTCCACGAGACTGACAAAGGTGGGGCGCAGCTCCACGTTGGCAATGTCCTCCGCCAGATTGCGGCTGACGCCGCCGTGGACCACCTCCACCCGGCCGGAGTTCCGTCCGCCGGGGATGTAGAGATCGGAGGGATACCCCTTGATGTCCACAAAAACCGCGCCTAAAACCACAATACCCATGCTCTGCTCTCCTAAAATACAAAATGTGTCCACATTCTACCATGGCACACCGAAAAAGTCCAGAGGGCAAAGGGAATTGCCAAGCCCGGCCGGACATGGTACAATACGGGTATCAACCGAAGGGCGCTCTGCGCCGGCGGAACGGAAAGAGGAGTGACGATGGATACAGCGATTCGCCTGACCCAGATGACCGCAGCCTCCGGCTGCGCCGCCAAGCTGGGACCGGGGACCTTATCGGATATTCTCAAGGGCCTGCCGAACGGCAGCGACCCTAATTTGCTGGTGGGCTTCGACACCAATGACGATGCCTGTGTGTACCGCATTACCGATAAGATCGCGGCCATTCATACCGTGGATTTCTTTACGCCCATTGTGGATGATCCCTTCTGGTTCGGACAGATCGCCGCCGCCAACGCCCTCAGCGATGTGTATGCCATGGGCGGGCGACCTGCTGTGGCCATGAACCTTTTGTGCGTGCCCTGCTCGCTGCCGCAGGAGGTTATCCGCCGCATTTTGGAGGGCGGACACCAGAAGGCGGTGGAGGCGGGCTGCGTCATTGCCGGGGGCCACACGATTCAAGACCACGAGCCGAAATACGGCCTCTGCGTCACCGGGTATGTCCATCCAGACAGGGTGCTGCGGAACGTGGGCGCGCAGCCGGGGGACGCGCTGATTCTTACAAAGCCCATCGGCACCGGCGTGCTGACTGCCGCCGCCAAAGGAGATTTGGTGACGCCGGAGCAGTATGAGCGGCTGCTGCACTCCATGGCCACGCTGAATGCGGCAGCGGCGGAGCGAATTACCGCCTGCCCGCATATCCACGCCTGCACGGACGTCACCGGCTTCGGCCTTCTGGGTCACAGCGACGAAATGGCACGGGGCAGCGGCGTGACAGTCCGGCTGTACAGCAGGAGAATCCCGCTGCTGCCGGGGGCGCTGAAACTGGCGGAAAGCGGCATACTGCCCGCTGGAGCCTATCGGAACATGGCGTATGTCCGGCCCCGGCTGTCCGTCGCGGATACGGTGCCGCAGGCGCTGGCGGACCTGATTGCGGACCCGCAGACCTCCGGCGGGCTGTTGGTCGCTCTGCCGATGGAGGAGGCGGGGGCGCTGGCCCGGGATCTGCGCGCCTGCTGCCCGGAGAGCGCCGTGATCGGCACGGTGCTGCCAAAGCAGGACTATTCTGTAGAGATCGTTTAAAAAACAGCGCCTCGCGGATGACCGTGGGGCGTTGTTTTTTCTTGTGTATCACGAAGCGGCATGGTATACTGGGGTTGCAATACGATAAGTAAGGAGTGTGCGTAATGTCTCAGACAGTCGATGCAATGGGGAAGCAGTGCCCGATTCCCGTGGTCATGGCCCGGCAGGCCCTTCAGGGGATGCAGACGCCGGATACGCTGGTGGTTCTGGTGGACAATGAGGTGGCTGTTCAGAATCTTACAAAGCTGGCGGGGAGCTGCCATCTGCCGGTCCGGGCGGAAAAGCTGGGGGACAAGCGGTTTGAGGTCACTATGGACGTTGCCGCGCCGGTGACGCCGGAGCCGGACGCGGAGGTCTGCCTGCCGGATCAGCGGGGGGATACCGTCATCGCCGTTGGCTCCGACCGGATGGGCGACGGAGAGGAGGCGCTGGGGAAAACACTGCTGAAGGGCTTTTTATACGCGGTAAGTCAGCTTCCCTCTCTGCCGCAGACCATCCTTTTTTACAATACCGGTGCGCGCATCACCTGTTCCGGCTCCGACTCCCTGGAGGATTTGAAGTTTATGGAGGCGCAGGGCGTGGAGATTCTGACCTGCGGTACGTGCCTTGATTACTACAAGCTGAAAGAAACGCTGGCCGTGGGCGGCGTGACGAATATGTACGTCATTGCGGAAAAGCTCTCTGCCGCCGGAAAGGTCATCAAGCCGTGATCTATCTTGATAATGCCGCCACCACCCTTCATAAGCCCCGCCGGGTCATTGAGGCGGTGGCGGCGGCCATGGACTCCATGGGGAACTGCGCCCGGGGGACCCATGATGGGAGCCTCACCGCTGCCCGGACCATTTACGCCGCCCGGGAAAAGCTGGCGGCGCTGTTCCACTGCCCCCGGGCGGATCATGTGGCCTTTACCTGCAACTCCACAGAGGCGCTGAACATCGCCATCAATGGCCTGATAGGGCCAGGAGATCATGTGGTCTCAACGGATCTGGAGCATAACTCCGTCCTGCGGCCGCTGTACCGCCTTGAGGCGGAGCGGGGCGTGACGCTGGACTTTGTTCCAGCGGACCGGCAGGGCCGAATCAGCTATGACGAGCTTGCCCGGCGCGTCCGCCCCGGTACGCGGGCGGTGGTCTGCACCCACGCCTCCAATCTTACGGGGAACGCGCTGGATATTGCCCGCATCGGCGCCATCGTCCATGACCGGGGGGCGCTGTTCATCGTGGACGCCTCTCAGAGTGCCGGTGTCCTGCCTATCGACATGGAGACCCAGCACATTGACGTTCTGTGCTTCACGGGGCACAAATCCCTGATGGGACCGCAGGGCACCGGTGGGCTGTGCGTCCGGGAGGGTGTTGCCATCCGTCCATGGAAGGTGGGGGGCACCGGCGTCCAGACCTACAGCCCCACCCAGCCGCCACAGATGCCGACAGTGCTGGAGGCCGGGACGCTGAACGGCCACGGCATTGCCGGACTTTCCGCCGCGCTGGATTTTCTTCGGGAGACCGGCATAGATACCATCCGCGCCCATGAGGACGCACTGGCTCGCCGGTTTTATGAGGGGGTGTCCGGTATACCGGGCGTCACGGTCTACGGCGATTTTACCGGGCCGCGGACCGCGGTGGTTTCCCTGAATATCCGGGACCTTGATTCCGGCGAGGTGTCGGATACGCTCTCCGAGGTCTATGGTATCGCCACCCGGCCCGGCGCCCACTGCGCCCCTCGGCTCCACCGGGCGTTGGGGACGGAGACACAGGGCGCGGTGCGCTTCAGCTTCGGTTGGTTCAATACAGCAGAAGAAACGGACGCGGCCATCCGGGCTGTCAGGGAGATAGCGAGATGAGAGAGCGGATATTCTGGCTGGTGGTGACGTTCCACACCACAGCGGCGGCCATGGCCATGGAGGCCCTGTGCAAGGAGCAAAGCCTTCCCGGCCGTCTGATTCCCACGCCCCGGGAGCTTACCGCGGACTGCGGCATGGCGTGGCGGGCGCCGCCGGAAACGGAGAAATCGCTGCGGGCCTTGGCGGCGGCGCGGCAGCTTGACTGCGCGGAATGGCGGACGCTATTGCTTTGAGTTTGCTGTGCGATTTTACTGCATTAAAAAACGTCCCCTGACACGAATACCGTGTCAGGGGACGTTTTTTATCCTTCAGGAAATTTGCGGGGAGTTGGTACGCTTCTGGCAGTCCGGGCAGATGCCCTCCACCACCAGCCGGTGGCCCAGTACCCGATAGCCGGTTTCCCGAGAGAGCTGCGCGTCATACGCTGCGTCATAGGGCAGGTCCACATCTACTACGCTGCCGCAGAGCACACACCGCATATGGTGGTGGGGGTCTGCGCGCAGGTCGAAGCGGTCGCAGTCGGCCATGACCACGCGGTAAATATCCTGCTTTTCACACAGCAGATTCAAATTGCGGTAGACCGTTCCCCGGCTGACATGGGCGTCCCGCTCCCGGACACTTTGATAGATCTGCTCTGCCGTGGGGTGATCCTGCCGGCTCCGAACGGCGTCCAGCACCAGTTGGCGCTGGCGGGTATTGCGCTGCTGCTTCATGGCCGCACCTCCTCTTTTCTTTTTAGGACATTGTATCAAAAAGAAAGAGAATACACAAGAGGGGAATTCTGGAAAATCACTGCAAATACAGCCATCAGATGTTTAAAAGCGCTTTGGCGGAGCGGAAGGTGCGCCGCAGGAAAATGCCGCTGAGAGTGGCGGAGACGATCTCGGCGATGATGAAGGCTGTCCACACAAGGTCCAGCCGCCCCGTTTGGGCCAGCAGCCATGCCACCGGCAGCAGCACAACCAGTTGGCGGCAGACGGAGATAATGAGGCTGTAGAACGGGTTGCCGATGGCCTGACACACAGAGCCCGCAATGATGCCGAAGCCTGCCAGCGGGAAGTGGATGGAAATGATTCGCAGCGCCCGGTCGCCAATCTCCAGCATTTCGGGGGAGGCGTTGAAGAAGCCCAGAAGGGTAGAGGGGAACAGCTGGAACACAATGAGGCCGCAGGTCATGATGCTGATGGCAGTGGCCACGGTGAGCTTCACGGTCTTGTTCACCCGGTCCATCCGGGCGGCGCCGAAGTTATAGGAAATAATAGGCACCATGCCGTTATTCAGACCGAACACCGGCATGAATACGAAGCTCTGGAGCTTGAAGTAGGCGCCGAACACCGCCGTGGCGGTTTTGGTGAAGCCAAAGAGAATTTTGTTCATGCCGAAGGTCATGATGGAACTGATGGACTGCATCACGATAGAGGGGAAACCCACCCGGTAAATTTCCTTGGCGATGATGGTGTTCCAGCGAATTTCCCGGGGGACGATGTGGATGTCCGGGTTTTTCTTCAGGTTCATGATGATGGCGAGAATCGCCGCCAAAATCTGGCCCGCCACCGTGGCAACAGCGGCACCGGCCACCTCCAGCCGGGGGAAGCCGAACAGGCCGAAAATGAGGATGGGGTCAAGGACGATGTTCGTTATGGCGCCCACAAGCTGCGTGCACATGGCCAGCGTGGTCCGGCCGGTGGATTGCAGCAGCCGCTCAAAGCAGAACTGGCAGAAAATGCCGATGGAGCAGCCAAGGCAGATGGTAGCGTAGTGTGTGCCGTACTCCACGATAGCGGCCTCGCTGCCGGCCTGAAGCTGGAAGAAGGTCCGGGAGAAGAAAATGCCAATCAGGGCAAAGACAACAAAGTTGCACAAGGCCAGAAAAATACCGGTGTTGGCGGCTTTATCGGCCATGTCCTGCCGCTTCTCGCCCAAGGAGCGGGACAGCAGCGCGTTAATGCCGACAGCGGTGCCGCCGCCGAAGGCGATCATCAGATTTTGCAGGGGGAAGGCCAGAGAGACCGCGTTGAGGGCGTCCTCGCTGAGCTTGGCCACGAAAATACTGTCTACCACATTGTAAAGAGCCTGCACCAGCATGGAGATCATCATGGGAATCGCCATACCGGCCAGCAGCCTTCCAACGGGCAGAACGCCCATCTTGTTTTCCTGCAGCGCCGCGCCTGCGGTGTTTTGCGTATTCATGCGTTTCAAAATTCCTTTCTTTTTCATGCGCTTCCAGAAAAAGGACGCGGCCCTTCAGCCGCGCATTTCAGGTACTTGATTTTACGGTTACTTCTTCAGTTCGCCGGTGGCAAGCTGGGTGAGGTAGGCATTGAGGAACCCGTCCAGATCACCGTCCATGACATTATCGATCTGGCTGGTTTCGTAGCCGGTGCGGGTGTCCTTTACCAGCTGATAGGGCATGAACACGTAGGAGCGAATCTGGCTGCCCCACTCGATTTTCATCTGCACGCCCTTGATGTCGGAAATCTTCTCCGCGTGCTGCTGAATCTTCAGCTCAATGAGCTTGGCGCGGAGCTGCTTCATGCAGTTGTCCTTGTTCTGGAACTGGGAGCGCTCCTGCTGAGAGGCCACCACAATGCCGGTGGGCTTGTGGATGAGGCGCACGGCGGAGGAAGTCTTGTTGATGTGCTGGCCGCCTGCGCCGGAGGAGCGGTAGACCTGCATCTCAATATCCTCGGGGCGAATTTCCACCTCGACATCATCCGGCAGCTCCGGCATGACCTCCACGGCGGCAAAGCTGGTCTGGCGGCGGGCGTTGGCGTCAAAGGGGGAGACGCGGACAAGCCGGTGGACGCCGTGCTCACTTTTCAGCAGTCCGTAGGCGTTTTCACCTTCGATGGACACCACGGCGGACTTGATGCCCGCCTCGTCGCATTCCTCGTAGTCCAGCGTTTTCCACGCAAAGCCATGGCGCTCCGCCCAGCGGGTATACATCCGGTAGAGCATCTGGCACCAGTCCTGCGCCTCGGTGCCGCCGGCGCCGGCGTGGAGCTGGAGAATCACATTATTGGAATCGTATTCGCCGGAGAGCAGTGTGGTCATCCGGGCCTCCTCCACGCTTTCCTCCAGCGCGGCGAACTCCGTTTTGATCTCCTCCAGCGTCTCGGCGTCCTCCGCCTCCTGTCCCATTTCGCACAGGGCGGTGAGGTCCTCCCATGTGCTGGTGAGCTTGCGGAAGCGGTTTACCTTATTTTGAAGCTGCTTCAGCCGGGTCTGAATCTTCTGGGAGCGCTCTAAATCGTTCCAGAAGCCGTCCTGCGTGGTCTCATCCTCCAAACGGGCGGCCTCCTGCGCGGCGGAGTCGATGTCAAGGGCCTGCTTCAGCTTTTCCAGCTCCGGCTCCAGTTCCCGCAGCTTTTGCTTATATGCGTCATATTCGATCAAAGCCATATCGTTTTCTCAACTTTCCTCTCGAAATATTCCTTTAGCTTCAATATTATATAGAAGTTTGCCCTGTTTGTAAAGAGAAAAATGCGAAAACCGCGAAAACGGGGCGAGGGTGCACAGGAGAATCAACGCTTTACACAGAATTTACAAAAAAGTCATAAAAAAATAGTTGAAATAAACAAAGCGAGATGTTATAGTAGGTACAACAAATAAAGGAAAGGAGGAATGTGAAATATGCTGAACAATTTCATCATGGATCTGGACGATCTGATTTTCCAGGATCAGGAGCAGAGCCACAGCGAGCGGTAAAACCCCGGAAGAGCCACGCCGAATGGGCGTGGATTTTTTCTGCCCTTTTTTCAGATGTGAAAATTCCACAAACGGCGCAATCGTTTTGCCGCCGGGAACGGCGGGCAAATCGGGTGAAGCCTTTGAATTTATTCGTGAATATAGCGGAAATCAGGTTAGTTTACGGCATGAATGTGCAAAATTGTGTAACGAAAACGGTATACGCAAACGAAAATGCCGAAAAAATAAAACGAAAATTCGGAAACATTCCACATTTCTTTTGGCTAAAACGTAAAATTTGTACAAATTACACAGTGGCTTAGGTAAATTTACTTGAAAAGAGACCGCGCGATTGGTAGAATGATACAGCAGTAATTTCCAAGTCGATTGAAAAACTGTTGAATTTTTTAAGGAGTGGAAAAAATGGAAAACATCATTTGGGTTGCCCTTGTATGTGCAGTCCTTGCGCTGGTGTTTGCCGCGTGGAAGACCTCCGTGGTCTCCAAGGCAGATGCCGGTACGGAGCGTATGCGGGAGATCGCGGAGAGCATCAGCGATGGTGCCCGGGCGTTCCTGTTTGCCGAGTATAAGATTCTGGTCATCTTCGTGGCGGTGCTGTTCGTGCTCATTGGCCTGTTCATCACATGGCTCACGGCAGTGTGCTTCCTCATCGGCGCGGTCTTCTCCGTGTGCGCCGGCTATGTAGGCATGAATGTGGCCACGAAGGCCAATGTCCGCACCGCTGCCGCCGCCAAGGCCAGCGGCATGAACAAGGCGCTGGGCATCGCCTTCTCCGGCGGCTCCGTCATGGGTATGTGCGTGGTGGGCCTCGGCCTGCTGGGCTGTGCCGGTATCTATGCCGTGACCGGCAACGTTGAAATTCTCACTGGCTTCTCTCTGGGCGCTTCCTCCATCGCGCTGTTCGCCCGTGTGGGCGGCGGTATCTACACCAAGGCCGCCGATGTGGGTGCTGACCTTGTTGGTAAGGTCGAGGCCGGTATCCCCGAGGATGACCCCCGGAACCCTGCCGTTATCGCCGATAACGTGGGCGACAACGTGGGCGACGTGGCCGGCATGGGCGCCGACCTGTTTGAGTCCTATGTGGGCGCTCTGGTGTCCGCGCTGACGCTGGGTATCGCCGTGACCGGCACCTTTGCCGGTGCCGGTGCTCTGTTCCCCCTGATTCTGGCTGCCGCCGGCATCGTGGCCTCCATTATCGGCTGCTTCTTTGTCCGCGGCGATGAAAACTCCAATCCCCACAAGGCCCTGAAGATGGGCTCCTATGTGTCCTCCGCCATTGTGGTGGTCCTGTCCCTGATTTTGAGCAATACCTTCTTCGGCGGTATGTCTCAGGCCATCGCCATCATTGCGGGCCTGATCGTGGGCCTCATCATCGGTATTGTCACCGAGATCTACACCTCCGGCGATTATAAGTCCGTGCAGAAGATCGCCCAGCAGTCCGAGACCGGCGCTGCCACCACCATCATCAGCGGCATTGCCGTTGGCATGATGTCCACCGCCGTTCCCATTCTGCTGATCTGCGTGGGTATCTTTGTTTCCTACACCGTGGCGGGCCTGTACGGCATTGCGCTGGCCGCTGTGGGTATGCTGTCCACCACCGGCATCACCGTGGCTGTGGACGCCTACGGTCCTATCGCCGATAACGCCGGCGGCATCGCAGAGATGAGCGGCCTTGAGCCTCATGTCCGTGAGATCACCGACAAGCTGGACGCCGTTGGCAACACAACTGCCGCTATGGGTAAGGGCTTCGCCATCGGCTCCGCCGCCCTGACCGCACTGGCCCTGTTTGTCAGCTACGCGCAGGCTGTCGGCATTGCCGATACCGGCATCAACATTCTGGACTCTCGGGTGACCATCGGCCTGCTCATCGGCGGTATGCTGCCCTTTGTGTTCTCCGCTCTGACCATGGACTCCGTTTCCAAGGCCGCCTACAGCATGATCGAGGAGGTGCGCCGCCAGTTCCGCACCATCCCCGGCATCATGGAGGGCACCGCGAAGCCTGATTACAAGTCCTGTGTGGCTATCTCCACCACCTCCGCTCTGAAGGAGATGCTGGTTCCCGGCGTTATGGCCGTTCTGGCGCCTTTGGCCGTGGGTCTGCTGCTGGGTACCGGCGCACTGGGCGGTATGCTGGCAGGTGCGCTGGTCACCGGTGTGCTGATGGCCATTTTCATGTCCAACGCCGGCGGCGCTTGGGATAACGCCAAGAAGTATATCGAGGACGGCAACCACGGCGGCAAGGGCAGCGAGGCCCACAAGGCCGCAGTGGTGGGCGATACCGTGGGCGATCCCTTCAAGGATACCTCCGGCCCCTCCATCAACATCCTTATTAAGCTCATGACCGTTGTTTCTCTGGTGTTTGCTTCTATCTTCACCGCAGGCGGTCTGCTGTAAGTCAAAAGAATATTAGGCTTTTGGGCGGCTCCCGCAGAATGCGGGAGCCGCCCTTTTATTACAGATGTGAGTGGTTTATTTGACCGGCAAACCGGCAGCGGAGTATTTTGGAGGCAGCTCGTTTCGTCAATTTGACGATGAAAACGCAAAAAGGAGTTCTTGACATAGTAAACGATTGCCAATATAATAATTGGTGAAAATCCGGCGAAATGCCGAACCCCAGCTATTCGGCAAATTCAGATAGAAAAGGAGATCGGATATGATCTATTCCACTGAAGTGCAGAATATGTGCCCTGTGGCCAAGGGCGCGTATCACGGTCCGGCCCCCATTCCCGAGGAGGGTAAGTGGGTGCAGGCCAAGGAGATTCGGGACATTTCCGGCCTGACCCACGGTATCGGCTGGTGCGCGCCCCAGCAGGGCGCCTGCAAGCTGACGCTGAACGTAAAGGACGGCGTCATTGAGGAGGCGCTGGTGGAGACCATCGGCTGCTCCGGCATGACCCATTCCGCCGCCATGGCCAGTGAGATTCTGGTTGGAAAGACCATTTTGGAGGCGCTGAACACCGACCTTGTGTGCGACGCCATCAACACTGCCATGCGGGAGCTGTTTTTGCAGATCGTCTATGGCCGGACGCAAACGGCTTTCTCCGAGGGCGGCCTGCCGGTAGGCGCATCGCTGGAGGACTTGGGTAAGGGCCTGCGGAGCCAGATCGGTACCATGTTTGCCACCAAGGAAAAGGGCCCCCGCTATATGGAAATGGCCGAGGGCTATGTCACCCGCGTGGCGCTGAATGCGGACAATGAGATCATCGGCTATGAGTTTGTGAACCTCGGTAAGATGATGGATGCCATCAAAAAGGGTACGGACGCCAACGAGGCGTTAGAGAAGGCCAAGTCCCATTACGGACAGTGGGACAGCGCTGTCAAATACATCGACCCCCGTCAGGAATAAGAGAAGGAGGATTGTGTTTGTATAGCGCAAACACAATCTAAAAATCGCCAACCGCTCGCCGCTGGAGCGGCAACCGCGGTAGATGCGAAATGACCATTTCCTTTTTAGGGAATGGTTCTTCGCAATCAAGTATGACGAAAGGAAATGGTCATCACCATGGCTCTGTTTGAAAGCTACGAGAGAAGAATCGACAAAATCAATTCCGTCCTTTCTCAGTACGGAATTTCCAGCGTGGAGGAGTGCCGCGACATCTGCAAGGCCGCGGGCTTCGACCCCTACGAGATCGTGAAAGGTATCCAGCCCATCTGCTTTGAAAACGCCTGCTGGGCCTACTGCGTGGGCGCGGCCATTGCACTGAAAAAGGGCGTGAAGACCGCTGCCGAAGCGGCGGAGGCCATCGGCATCGGCCTGCAGTCTTTCTGCATCCCCGGCTCCGTAGCCGAGGAGCGCAAGGTGGGTCTGGGCCACGGTAATCTGGGCGCTATGCTGCTGCGGGACGAGACCAAGTGCTTCGCGTTTCTGGCGGGCCACGAGTCCTTTGCCGCCGCCGAGGGCGCCATCGGCATCGTTCGCAACGCCAACAAGGCCCGGAAGGAGCCTCTGCGGGTCATTCTCAACGGACTTGGCAAGGACGCCGCCCAGATCATCAGCCGCATCAATGGCTTCACCTATGTCCAGACGCAGTTTGATTACTATACCGGCGAACTGAAGATCGTCCGGGAGGTCAAATATTCTGAAGGCGAGCGGGCCGCAGTCCGCTGCTACGGCGCGGATGACGTCCGGGAGGGCGTGGCCATCATGCACCACGAGGGCGTGGATGTATCCATCACCGGCAACTCCACCAACCCCACCCGGTTCCAGCACCCCGTAGCCGGTACCTATAAGAAGGAGTGCATCGAGCAGGGCAAGAAGTACTTCTCCGTGGCCTCCGGCGGTGGTACGGGCCGCACCCTGCACCCGGACAATATGGCAGCCGGCCCTGCCTCCTACGGTATGACTGACACCATGGGCCGGATGCACTCCGACGCTCAGTTTGCTGGCTCCAGCTCCGTGCCCGCCCATGTGGAAATGATGGGATTCCTCGGCATGGGCAACAACCCGATGGTGGGCGCTACCGTCGCTGTGGCAGTTGCCGTTGCTGAGAGTAAGAAGTAATAGAAAACTACAGAAAATAGCAAAAAAAGAACTTTTTTGATATAAACAAAAACACCCGTTTCATAGAGAAACGGGTGTTTTTAGCGTTTTGTCAACATTTTGTCAACCAAATTTTCAAAGCGTGTCCAAAAGCTTAGCTCCTTCCGCTGACATTTTATCGGTTAGATGCTGGTAGATTTACATGGTAACTTGAATGTTTTTGTGCCCCAATCTATACTGCACGTATTTCGGAGAAGCACCTTTTTCTGCCAGCATGGTCGCGTGGGTGTGCCGCAGACTATGATAGTCAAATTTTGGAATTCCCAGCTCATGCCTTGCGATATGGCTGACGTGCTGCATATTGCGGCTATTGATATAGGAAGCGTCCGGGCGGACCATTACCAAATGGATCTCGTCACCATTCCCATTGCAGTTAAGATGCCCGACGTCATCACGGAACCAACGGATGTAGAGATCGTCACAGATTGCACGATTTTGCGTCTGCCGCACTTTTTCGCGTTCTAAGACACCAACAACATCTTGCGAAAGCTCAATGGTACGAATACTGTCATACTTTGGCATTGTGAAATACCAGTATGCCGGTGCACCAGTGGTCGCATTCTTTTCCTGCCATAGAATTTGCTGCCGAACCGTCAGCTTTTTTGCGGTCAGGTCAATATCTTTCCATTCCAAAGCAAAAGCTTCTGCGATACGCAACCCGCATTTATAGCCGATCAGGAGAGGCAGATAAGAACTGCTCCCCTCCGGGAACCGTTGGAATAACTTCCCCATTTGCTCTGCGGACAGGTACACATGAGGTGCACTTCTGGTTTTGACTTTTGGCGTTGCACGAGTAGAGGGAATGTCTATATACTCCGCAGGACTGAAAGGAATGTATTTCAGCGGCTGAACCGCATAGGAAAGACTCCCAGTCAGGATGCCTTTCAGCACCGCTAAGGTGTTGCGGCTATACCCCTGATTGAATTTATCGTTTATTAGCTTTTGCAAAGTTTCGGAAGACAGTGCCGCAAGCCGGTACTTTCCGATGGCGGGCTTGATGTGCAGCCGGATTTTCTTATCATAGTTATTGATTGTGCTTGGCTTGCAGTTGTTTTGACAATAGTATCTAATTGAAATCCGGTACTTTTACGGCTGAGACAACTGCGAAAGCTATTTGTAAGGCTTTATTTAGGCGTTAAAATGGGATTTATCACATTTGATTTCAAGGAGAGTCATCATGGAAGAACATAGCCTTACAAACGAACAAATCCTCGCGTTTTCCACGGCACTTTTTCAGGCGGAGCGGTCTCAGGCAACGATGGAAAAATACCTGCGAAGTGTACGAGCTTTCTTTTTGTACCAGAAGGATCGGCCTGTCACAAAGGATAACGTTATGGCATGGAAGAGATATCTTCAGAGAGAAGAAAACTATTCTCCGTCTACCGTTAACGCATCTCTGGCAGCCCTGAACTACCTGTTCAACTTTCTCGGCTGGACAGACTGCCGTACACACTATTTGAAGATCCAGCGACGCCTATTTCGGGAGACCGGGCGGGAGTTGGACCGAGCAGACTATGAAAAGCTGTCGCCGCTGCGCTCGGCTTGGGCCGGGAGCGGATCGCCCTCGTCATGGAAACTATCTGTGCCACGGGCATCCGGGTGGGCGAGGTGCGGTACATACAGGATCGTCCCCACGGATTACAGACTTTCCATTGACCGCAGATGCCTCTGTTTCAAGAGAACATACGCCTTGCGTACAGAGTGCGAGCGTTACAATTCCCGCTTCAAATCCACAGGTCAGGAACGGCTGTGGGTGCGTAACGGCGCAAGCGCGGCAAACCTCAATACGCTGGCCCATATCTCCGCTTTAGCGGTCGCGCTGGCCGCCGTTCTGCACGGCTCTCACTCCTACCGTTCTGCCAAACAGCTTCGGCGTTCCGCCTGATCTACCTGTTCCATACCTTTTTCAGGCGCGGGGTCTACCGCGCTATGGTTTTTGCGCCCTTGAAATGCCCTAAACTCTTTTGATTTCCATTTGCCTTGTTTGCGGGCTGCTCCTTCCGCCTGTTTTGCGCATCTCTTTTACGGTCTAATGTGATTTGAAATGCCGCTATTTATTTGAATTCCTCATTTGTTTCAGGTACTTCCAAATGATATCGGCATTTCTTTTTCCTCGGCATTATTCAGGAAAAGCCGAATTCGGCTTTTCTTGAAGTCGTACTATGCGTCCGTCGAGTGCATGGAGCGCGGTCTTGACCCTATGACAACAAACCTTGTGGTGGCGGATATCAGCCGTACCGAGAAAACGATATGCCTTGCGGTTTCGCCAGCCCTGAAAGCCTACGGGATACCCGGCAGAGCTCGCCTCTTTGAGGTGCTGGAACGTGTCAAAGAAGTCAACGCCGAACGCCGGCGTGAAGAATCCGCCATCGTCATCAAGGCCACAGACCGATACTCGGAGACAGTCAAGCGCAAGGGCGAGACTACGAAGAGCTTCGGGAAGAACCTTGGCAAAACGGAGGACATCCTGACGCTCCTGAGCAAAAACAAAGCAACCATCAGGGTTGATGTGAAGCAGGCGAAAGCACCTTGCAGAATGCGGAAAAGCAGTTTGCGAAAACCCGCAGCGAAGCGGACAAGCTGAAGCTGGAAACGGCCCAGGCGGACTATGATAACATGGTCCGGAATTTGAAGTCCGTCACCAAGGCCGCCGGGGATACAGAGAAGGCAATCTCCAAAATAGAGGATACGGCTACTGGGAGTAGTAACGCATTTTCAGGTATTGTCGGTGCTATCGCACAAATCCGAATTACTAAACTGGTGGGCGATGCCGCTCTGGACGCACGATAAAATTCCGAAGGCCATTGGCGCGGAGCACATTCAGTTCCACGATCCGCGGTATGCCTACGCCGCACTGTCCCTGAAAAACAGGGGTGGACGTAAAACCGTTATTTGGGGGTGCCGGGCCACTATTCGGATGAATCCACCCTTCGCTCCTACACCCATACCACACCCTAAACGAAGCAGGGCACTGGGCGCGCCATCGGCCAGCAGATATGGTAAAAACCGCAGACCCGGCAAATGCTGCCGGGTCTGCGGTTTGTCAGTGTTCAGATTTGCCGGTCTCGCTTTTCTCAAAACCGTTTTCAGCGCAGGACTTCCACCTGCTCCACGCCGTACCGCCGGAACAGCTCCAGCGCTTCCGGGCCAATTCGCTCACCGGACACCGCAATGGGGATTGCAGGCGGACACCCCACGGTAGGGGTGCCGCAGACCCGGCCCAATGACTGCGCTGCCGGTATGGTCTCCCGTGGGGCAAACAGTGCCTCCCGCACGGAACATACCCGTTCTCCACGGGCCAGCGGCAGCGTCGACTGCGGCGCATAAACGGCATCATTTGTTCCAAAAGCATGCAGAAGCCGCTCGATGTCCGCTGCACGATTCTCCGGTGTCAGCATCAGCACCAGAAAGTCCAGATCGGCGTATTCACATTCTACACCGCTCTCACGCAGTCGGTTCGCCAACTGCCCGCCGGTCATCCCGGCCGGGGCCTTGACGGTCAGCCGCAGCGGGTCCGACGGTTCCACCTGCCAACCGGCAGCCGTCAGCGCCTTTCGCGCTTCCTCCAGACGCCCACACATCTCCCGCAGGTGGTCCCGGTACCCATCCGCCAGATAGCGGTTGCACAGATCCAGCGACGCCAGCGTCAGGTAGGACGGACTGGTGGAGCCAAACATGGCCATCGCTGTTTTTGCACTCTCCCGGAGAGATGCCGGAGCCGCACGGCTGATGTGCAGGTACGCGCCGCCGGTCAGCACCGGCAGCGTCTTGTGCGCCGAATCACAGCACAGGTCTGCGCCGAGATCCAGCGGGTGACAGGATGGTTTCAGAAACCGCAGATAGGCGCCGTGGGCGTTGTCCACCGCCAAAAGCGTACTGTGTTTCCGGCACACCTCTGCCACAGCGGAAATGTCCGCCATGCCGCCCAGATAGTCCGGGCTGGTGAGATAGACCGCCGCCGGCGGTGCAGGCAGCTCCATCAGCATCCGCTCCAATGTGTCCGGTGATACCGGGCAGCCGCAGAGAGATGTGCTCCGCTCCGGCCACAGCCAGACGATCTCAAAATCCAGCAGGGCCGCCGCGTATACGAACGCCCGGTGTACATTCCGGGCAGCCACCACCGTCCGGGACCCATTTCCGCAGGTCAGCGCCAGATACAGCATCGCCCGGATGCACTGGCTGGCCCCCTCCGTGGAGTACACCGTCCGGCCAGAGCCGAACAGTTCCCCGGCATAGGACTCACTGCGCCGGATGATGCCCTCCGCTTCGTACAGGCTGTCCGCACCTTGGATCTCGGTGATGTCCAGCGCCTCGCAACCCAGAAAGGGTTTTCCCTTGTGGCCGGGCATATGCGCCCGGACCATCCCGGAATCCGCGTACCGCCGGACAAAATCAGCAATGGGCGTTTCCATCAGCCGTTGGCCTTGGCAGAATCTTCCGCCACCTTCATCATGATGGCACATTCAATACGCTTGCGGAACAATTCGCAGCCTGCCTCGTAAACGCCGCGGATGGAACCCGTGGCGTGGAAGGCGTTGGCCGCGCAGCCGCCGGAGCAGTAGAATCTCGCCCAGCAGTCATTGCACTCAGGCCGGGCGTAGGCGTTGCAGGAACGGAATTCCTCCCGCAGGGCCGTATTGGTCACGCCGTTCCAGATGTCGCCCAGCTTGTAGGCTTCCTCACCCACGAACTGATGGCAGGGATACAGGTCTCCCCAAGGGGTCACAGCCATATACTCCGTGCCGGAGCCGCAGCCGGAGATCCGCTTGTAAATGCAGGGGCCGCCCGTCAGATCCAGCATGTAGTGATAGAAGGTGATGGGCTTGCCTTCCTTTTCCCGACGCAGCATATCCTTGGCCAGCAGCTCGTACTGGTCCTTCACGATCTCCAGATCCTCCGCTGTCAGTGCGGCGGGGTCCTCCGGCGCGCACACCACCGGCTCCATGCTCAGCTCGGTGAAGCCCAGATCCGCCATGTGGAACAGGTCCTTCGTAAAGTCCGGATTGGCATGGGTAAAGGTGCCGCGCATATAATAGTTCTTGTTGCCTCTGGCCTCTACCAGCTTCTGGAACTTAGGCACGATGCGCTCGTAGCTGCCATTGCCCGCATAATCCACCCGCAGCCGGTCATGGATCTCCTTGCGGCCATCCAGCGACAGCACCACATTGCTCATTTCCCGGTTGGCGAAGTCGATCACGTCATCATCGATGAGCATACCGTTTGTGGTCAGCGTAAAGCGGAAATTTTTGCCCCGCTCCTTTTCCACACTGCGGGCATACTCCACCAACTGCTTCACCACGTCCCAGTTCATCAGCGGCTCACCGCCGAAGAAGTCCACCTCCAGATTGGTGCGGCTGCCGGAGTGATCCATCAGGAAGTCCAGCGCCTGCTTACCCACCTCGAAGCTCATCAGCGCGCGGTCGCCGTGATACTTGCCCTGACTGGCGAAGCAGTAGGAACAGTTCAGGTTGCAGGTGTGCGCCACATGCAGGCACAGCGCCTTCACCACATCGCCGGAACGCTCCTTGAACGTACCGGCCATGTCCGCGAAGGTGTCGGGGGTATAGAGTTTCCCGGCCTGCTTCAGCGCCTCCACGTCATCAATGCAGTCCCGCAGATCCTTCTCCGTCACATCCTCGCGTGCGCCGTATTTTTCCATCATTGCCGTTACGATCTCATCCGCCGTGTGATCCGGGTAAAGCGCAATGATGTCATAGGCTACCTCATCCACTACATGAATGGCGCCGGAGCAGGTGTCCAGCACGATGTTGTAGCCGTTCAGTTGATACTGATGTACCATTCTTCCGTTCTCCTCGTACAGAAAAAGTGCCGCCTGAACAGGCGGCAGCTTTTTGAAAATTGCAATTGATTACTTGTTGGTGTTCTCGCACTTCTGGTTTGCCACGCCGCAGCTGGTCTTGCAGGCAGACTGGCAGGAGGTCTGGCACTCACCGCAGCCGCCGTTCTTGGCGCTGTCGCACAGGCTACGAGTCTCGAGAGTCTTGATTCTTTCCATAATATGTATCTCCGATCTGTTAAATTCTAATGGATTTCCCGGCGGACCACCCGCAGACAGTCACCTAAAAACCGGAAAAATTTTAGCATATCATCCGCATAAAGTCAAGATATTCCAGCAATTTGACTATTGGGCGCATTTCATAGCGATAAAAGTACAGACCATGGCTTCTTTGGGGGCCCCGCCGTCCGGTTGTTGCCCTTGGCAGCGTGAAGTCCAAGCTGCTGAAAAGCTTGTCGTAAAACATGGCGGCGCTTTGGGATGTGAACAGCGTCACATCCTGAATGATTTCCTGTCGGTAGATAGCGGCCAGCCCCTTTCTGGTTGGTTTTCTCTCAAGTCAATTTTACCAAAAAGGGGCTCCGCTTTCTATATCAATGGAGTGATTTTCGGTTTCAGCATGGCCGGGAACCATTGCAATTACTACTCTTTTGGAGTTTTGCTCATGGCTGTGTCTACTCCATTGATGAGGTGATGATTGACGCCACCAGTTACCTTGGGACGTATCACATGACGGCGCGGGAACTGGCACGAACCATGATCCTTGATGTGCTGCGCACAACGGGGATCACCGCGACCGCGGGGATCGGCACAAACCTCTATCTTTACAAGGTCGCTATGGACATCATGGCCAAACACGTCGCGCCGGATGAGAGCGGTGTCCGGATCGCGGAGCTGGATAAAATGAGTACCGCAGATAGCTTTGGATGCACCGCCCGCTGACCGACTTCTGGCGGGTGGGAAAAGGCTATGCCAAAAAGCTCGAGGCCATCGGTATCTACACCATGGGAGATATCGCCCGGTGCTCCATCGGGAAGGCCGGGGAATACTATAACGAGGCGCTGCTCTATAAGCTGTTTGGCATCAACGCCGAGCTGTTGATCGACCACGCCTGGGGCTGGGAGCCCTGCCGAATCTCCGACATAAAAGTCTATAGGCCGGAGACGAACTGTGTCAGTTCCGGGCAGGTCCTTCAATCCCCTTATGCCTACGACAAAGCGCGTCGCGTTGTGCGGGAAATGGCAGAGGCTGTTGCACTGAACCTCTTAGAAAAGCATCTGGTGACAGACCAGGTGACGCTGACGGTTGGTTATGATATCAAGAACGTGGCATCCGCGGACTTCCGTGGGGAAACGGTAACAGACACTTACGGAAGAAAGATTCCAAAACATGCCCATGGAACAGCCAACCTGCCGCGAAAGACATCGTCTGTTCGCTGCATCACCGACGCGGTGCTCGGCATTTATGACAGCAAGGTCGAACCGAAACTGACCGTCCGCCGCCTGACAATAACCGCCAACAGGCTCGTGGGGGAGGATACTCCCCCTCACGGGGAGCAGATCGGCGGCCTGTCGGTTTGCTCTTTTTTATGCCCTGGCGTTCGAGTCACACCAGTTCATAAAAACGACCGGTTGCATCTCTAAAATGTCGCCTGTCGCGGCCAAAAACTCGTTGTCCGAAAGAACCCGTTTTTCTAACTTTTTGAATTGAAAAGTGGCGATAAATATATGAAAACACCGCACTTTCGTGCGGCGTTTTCAGCGTTGCATCTTTCATCAACACATTTTGGCCCGAGATGGGAGACTCGAACTCCCGACATCTTGCTCCCAAACTTTTGAATAAAAATTTTTCTACTTTTTCCGACGCTTTATAGCCGTTTTTGCTTTATTATTGACGCTCTTCGCAACTCTTGACTCCACTGTTTCCACACACTCCACGGCTGTCTGTAGTCAAACATGTGGTCAAAAACCGCTTTCTGAACACCCTCGTGACAGGGGACAGAAAGCGGTTTTTATAGTTTGCCGGAGTGCTGCGGACGGATGATTTGCCCCTCCAGCCTGTCGCATTGTACCTCTGCTGGAGAGGTTAAGCAAGTCCTTTATACAGGAATAGGCGGCGCAGAATTTGCATCGCTATAGACAAAGAATACACTCACGCATATGCCCTCTGAAAATAAAACTCACTCTCCGCAACTCGTGTCACAAAATCATATTCCAGCCGTGTTGCCTTTGAGGGCGAAATATTGTAACGCTTAAACACCGAGCGAAAATATGCGAAGAATTCCTTGTCTTCCTCGGTCATCGGTGTAACCCAGCCGTTCTCGGCACCATGGGCTTCGATTTCCGCTAACTCTGCCATACGCTCTTTATCCATGTTAGTTGCTCCTTTCGGTGAACTTTCGCCTGCCCTCAGCGGGAATCGTTTTGGATTACCTGAATTGTAGCTCTAATGGTAGGGGTGTGCAAGAGGTTCTTGGGAGGGTAGCAGCGCAAGGTGTGAGATGTCATAGACAAGGAAACACCAGTAATGACCATTGCATTCCCTTAATTCGGACGGTATTTTAAGGGAAAGCTTACTCGGAGTAAGGGAAAGTATCTGCGCCCTGCGAGGAAAACGTTGTTGACTTTCATCGTAATTTTATCATGAATATTTTTCGATTAGCGCTCAAAGCGAGGACTACCTGCAGGTCGGGCCAGACATAATCTTCCTTGCCTGACGAGTAGCACGTTCTCTCTGCT
>OGIE01000149.1_pt1 | contig 98321 bp, 96 predicted proteins | sample 1571581 | NCBI WGS metagenome assembly OGIE01 (sample SAMEA2582021, study PRJEB24529) | metagenome | biome: Human gut stool | place: China | collected 2011
ACAGAGCTTCGTCCAAGTCTACACGATCCGCGTCACTGAACAGGCCATGGTCACCCAGCCGCTCGGCGCGAGGACGTGTTGCGATGTACTTCATGTAGCCATCCGTCTGCTGCACCTGTTTCCAGTGTTCCTCCAGTGCCAGCGTGATGAGCGACGAGGCGTTGGCCTTTGTAGGCTTCTGCACGTAGTCCTCGTACTCCAGCAGCTCTTTCACATCCGGGAAGTCTTTCGTCAGTTTTGTGATGAGCTGCTCTTGCTTGCAGGTAGGCGGACGGTCATCCGGGATGATCTCCACCCGCTCCCGCGTCGCAATGTACCGGAGATACCCACCGGCGTTTTGTTTTCCGCACTGGATATACGGACTTTTGACGATTAGTCTTGCCATCCATCATCACCGTCCCGCTGTTCCTGTGCACACTTGACAATCTGCTCCAGACGCAGTCGTCCGTTGAACTTCTTCACGCTGGCCACACTCTCCGCACGCTTTTTCCGCAGGTATGCTTCATCCAGTTTGACGCAGTCCGCGAGAACACTCATGCCCATGTCTAGTTCTACTGACTGCTTGTAGAGTAACGACGCCATGCGATCTTCAAACTGATTCAGCCGTCCGTCCAGATAAGACTGCACTGAGGACGGAAGAAACAGTCCGGCATTATTGGCACTGAGATAGTCCAGATAGAAGTTGATGGCGTTCTCGATAAATCCGGTGAGACTGCGGCTGCCGTCATCCGTATAACGCCGCTCCAGCCGCGCCTTCATCTCCGGTGTCAGGTAGAGGGCAAATTTTTCTTTTTGGCTCATAAAGGCCTCCTTTCTTCGGGTTGACCCCTGGTTTTTCTTGTGGGCGTAAGCGCTGCGGGATAACGACTGCAGAATTTCTTTTCTCTGCTGTTTTTGACCCCATTTCTGCTAACTCCGGAGCCCTTTGAAACTGCCCGCACTGCGGGCAGATGTGCCGGGTGAAAGCTGGGACAGTGACCCCAGGTCTTTATCCAGCTTTTTCTTTCGTCCTCCGCAGAGCCTCAAAACCGGCCCAAAACCGCCCGAAATTCCCGGGAGGGGCTGGGGTCCCAATTCGCTCCGCACAGGGCCTCACAGGGCCTCACAGGGGCTCACAGCGGGTCCTTCGCCTGCTGCTCCGCCAGCATCTTCTGCACCCGCTGCCACTCTGTCTGGGCCTCCAGTGCGCTCCGCTGCCGGGCGTAGTAGTCCTGCAGCACCTCCTGGATGGACGGCAGCGTGTACTTGAGATTTCCGTTTCGGCGCCGTCCGCTTTTCAGCCGCACGTCTGTGGGCTCGGTGACGATCAGGCCGCGCTCTTCCAGGGCCAGTACGTACTTTCGCACCGTGTTTTCACTCATGCCCACCGCGCTGCCGATGGTCCGGTAGCTGGGCCAGCACTGGTGTGTCCTGCGATCCTCGCAGCGGCGCAGGTAACTGTATACCGCCAGCTCCCCAGCGCTGAGTCCCAGCTGGAACACTTCGTTGGGCATCGTGAAGTAGTTGTTCTGTGTTCTCATCCGCCACCTCCTGTGTGTGACTCCACCCACCGGATGAACGCGTCTTTTGGCACCACCATACGGTTGCCTACCCGCAGCACCGGGAAGCCGTCCTCATGCAGGAGTTCGTATCCGGATGACGGAGACACGCCCAGCACCTTCGCCACCATCTCCGCGTTGAGGAACAGCGGCAGGTCGTCATAGCTTTTGTACTCCGACAGCTTCATGCTTGTGCACCTCCTTTACTCGTTTTGTGTTCTGCCTGAACGAAGGAGCTGCAGGAACTCATCCACAGAGTGGACCATCCCCGCTTCCTTCATGTTCTGGTAGCGCACCATGTCGCAAATCATGTGGAAGTTTACCTCCGCGTCTTCCAGCAGCTTGTCCATGGCAAGGACCTGCTGGCCCACTGTGAGGGTTGTTTTTTTGCCGGGGTCTTTCAGATACGCCCGCACGGCATCTTCCTCCGGCATCTTCTCTCCCAGCACAGCTCTCATCTCATGGATCACACAGTCCAGCGTTTCTTTCTCACATTGCATCTTCAGAAGCATTTTCAAAAACCTGCGGTTGAATTTGGTTCCATCCATAATCCTGTACCTCTTCCTTCAATTGTCATTCATGGCTGCGGCCTTCAGCCATATCTCCGATGTGTGGAAGCGTCGTTTGGGGCACGATGGTTTTCTCAGATCCATCAGAGACATGAGCGCAGGAGAAAAAATCCCCTCATAAGGGGTAGGGATAAAATCACGGTTTTTTACAACCTATTTTTGCGAGATTTTCAATTTGTTTACAATGTGTGTCTCACGTCAACTCGCTGCGTTCTCACAACGCGGAAACCATTGCCCCTCACTTACTAGGACACTCAAAGGGCATTTGTAAACCGGAAAATAAAAAAAGTTGAAGGGCTCTGTCAGATGACAGAGCCCTTCAGCTTTTGGTGGAGCTTTCTCAGCCGCTTTGATACCGCCATTTTGGACACGCCGTAGAACTTTCCGATCTCCTCCATGGTCAGACCCCTGTCATAGCGGAAATCGATGAACTCGCGGCTCTGGTGATCCAGAACCTCCATGGCTTTTTGCAGACTTTCAAGGCGGAGGGTCCAGAGTACAGGATCCTCCACGGGACGCCTGACGCATTCCGAGCCGGGCAGCACCGTTTCAAACTCACTTTTACTCAGATGCCTTTCGTCCTGCTTTTCCTGCGCCTGTTCCCGTTTCCGATCCTGCTCCAGGAAGTCTGCGACCTCCTTTGGCACTGATACTTGCTGCCCACTATAAGTAATCACGACAAAGTCGTTCATTTGTGTCCTTTCCGCTTTCGACGGAAAGTCACACACCCGCGCTGCCGGCACAGCGCCAAAAACTGAAGACCTTCATGGAAGTTTCCTTCGTACAGGGATGGTGATGGTGCCCTACGAGGCCCATGAACGTCTGAGGTCCCACCGGGGTGTGGACCTCACCGGAAAGCTACGAGTTTAGGCTTGCGCCTGGTTTGATTATATCATGCTGGAATTTTTTGTCGGTCGAACCGTGTCGAATGGGAGAGGTTTTTGTGATCTTCAGAAAGAGAAAAGCCCGGAGCTGGTGATGCAGACCAGCTCCGGGCTTTTATATTGTTTACTGCGGCGTAGATTTTTCATATCTAGATAAAATCATTTCATTGGATACCCAGTGAAAAATAGTTCATTGATGTATTGCTTTTTACCTATGATCTCTTTGCTATGGAAGTGGCTTCAACCCAAGTTCTTTTAAAAACTCATTATGCCTAGCTTTTGCTTGGCTAATATCACTCTCAATTTTTTCAAGCTCCTGCCGTACTTCTTCAATGTCAACAAGTTCTTCTTCAGGCGCAGTGCTGACGTAGCGAGAAATATTTAGATTATATCCATTTTTCTCGATTTCCTCCATAGAAACTCGGCGGGAATACTTTTTGTCATCCTCTTTTCGATATTGATAAGTATCAATAATCTTATCAATGTGCTTTGGCAAAAGTGTATTTTGGCGTTTCCCTTTTTCGAAGTACTCACTCGCATTGATAATCAACACATCATCGTATTTCTTACACTTTTTGAGGACCAAAATACATACCGGGATGCCTGTGGAGAAAAACAGGTTAGCTGGCAAACCAATGATTGCATCAATATTTCCATCTTTCAGAAGCTTTGTCCTAATTTTCTCCTCAGCACCTCCACGAAATAGCACACCATGTGGCAAAATAATTGCCATTGTTCCATCATCACTCAAAAAGTGGAACCCGTGTAGCAGGAACGCAAAATCTGCTGCTGATTTTGGCGCAAGCCCATAGTTCTTAAATCGAAAGTCTTCGGCCATTTCTTCTTTTGGCTGCCATCTATAACTAAAGGGAGGATTGGCCACAACCGCTTCAAACTGCATTTTTTTTGATGGATTCATCTCGTTTAAGATGTCCCAATCATTTAACAACGAATCGCCATGATGAATCTGAAATTCGGAATCCTTAACACCATGAAGCAACATGTTCATACGGGCAAGATTGTAGGTAGTAATGTTTTTCTCCTGTCCATAAATCTGACCAATTCCATTTGGCCCAAACTGTTTTCGTACATTGATAAGAAGAGAACCGGAACCACAGGCAAAATCAAGCACATTTCTGAGCTTCTTCTTTTTGCCTGTGCTTGGATCTTGGCTGTCAAGAGAAACAATACGAGAAAGAACCGTAGAAACCTGCTGTGGCGTGTAAAACTCACCCGCCTTTTTTCCCGAGCCAGCCGCAAACTGTCCAATCAAATATTCGTAGGCATCCCCTAGAAGATCCGTTTCATTTGGAAATTGCGAAAGGCTCTCCGCAATTTCCGTTATGATCGAACACAGTAAAGAGTTTCGTTCACTATAATTCTTTCCTAGCTTATCCGAGTCAAGATTAACTTCTGAAAATAGCCCGCGAAATCTGCTTTCAAATGATTCGTTTTCAATATACTTAAAGCCACTTTGCAGCGTTTTTAGCAGTTGGCCATTTTGCGTTCTTGCTAGTTCATACACGTTACTCCACAAATAGGCCGGTTTTATCACATAATGAATCTTGCGGCGCATTTGTTTTTCAAGCAGTTCAACCTGATCCAAATTTCGAATATACCAAGCTGCAAGAGGAATTATGTTTTGGCTGTATAACATTTTGCTGTTATCATCCACAAACGCTTTTCTTGCCTTTTCTATTTTTTCTCGATCAATTTCATCTTTGTATAGTCCCAATTTTTGTGCAGGTAGTGTCTCACTATATTTAACAATGATTTCTTTAAGCTGACCAATATAAGCTTCGATTTGTTCACTATGAGCCTTGATCTCAAGTTCACTCTTCTGGTAATCACTTCCCAGTTCCTTTTTTATTGCCTCTTCATAGTTATCAGATAGATATCTTAAAAACAGAAAAGACAACATATAATCCCGAAAATCGTCTGGGTTCATTGCACCACGCAGCTTATCAGCTATTGCCCAGAGGGTTGAGCCTAACTGTTTTTGCTGTATATCATTCATAGCTTGTACCTCTATTATTAATCATTAAACAAATCATCATTAAACTTATAATTTTCCAAAAATCTTTTTAATATATTTCTAAAAATCTCTTTGTTATCCTCAACCATTTCGACAGGGTTAAATATTGAATGATTGCCATGACTAAGTAGATTTGTCATTCGCGCAAAAATAACATCATCTAAATCATCATCTTCCTGTTTTATGCAAGCCGAAAAATTGTCAAACCCATGAAATGCCGCCGTTTTCTCAAGAATATTTCTCAGAATATTGAAATGATAAGTATAAATTTCTCCACTATCTGCAACTCTTTTTAGTTCTTTCAATAACGCAACATGATGAAAAAAAGGAGTATCTCCAGTATTTTTTACTATATATTTATTTGTCTTCTTATCAAAGCTCAAAAAACGGCTTGCCGTACTTTCTTTTTTTAGCTCATTATACATCACGTTAAAAAATAATGTATGATGAGTAGAAATAGCAGTTTTAATCTTACAATCTTTAAGTAATTCTGAAAGTTGACATGCAACTGCTACAACATTATTGTCATCAAGCGATGAAATTGGATCATCTATATAAATATATTTAACCCAATCGTAAGCCAACGCCTCGTCCTTTACAAGTTGAACAATAGCAAGAAAGAAACACCAAATAAATATATTTTCTTCACCACGTGAAATTTTTATTCCAGTTACCGTTTCGGTGCCAGTTCTACTCTGTACTTCTCGAGAAAAGCTGATATATCCATCATCATAATGAATTGTGAAATTAAAATCCGCATGAATTTGTAAAAATTCTCGTATCCGAGATTCCATCTCAAGATCCTTCAGGCCATCGAAAAAGCGAGAACTTGTATTAAAAAGTAACCGTCGATCTATATCTCCTTCTAAATCATTATTCCAAGTAAAAAGGTCTTCGGTAAAAGCATTATAATAAAGTGTATCTCGTGTTTTTTCTTCACTACCACGAATCCTTTTCTTTCCTAAATTTTTAAATTCAACCGAGAGTCTTGTTTTTCCGGTTCCATTATAGGCAAAAAGAAGATAGTAATTCTTAGTTTCAGGAGTATCATTTGTGCCTAGAGTATCACGAATATTTCGTGCTAAACCTTTCAAATTTGCGAACCTTTTTGTGCTCATACGTTTGCCTCCTCACAAGAAGGAAACAATCCCTGCATTAACCCTTTTTTATGTGCTTTTAACTGTTCTACTTTATTTGATTGCTCGGAGATCATGGCATCTATCTCTGACAGACAGTCTGCAACTTTTTTTTGTTCTTCTGGTTTGGGAAAATATAGATTCACGGATTTGATAATTTGCCCCGAAAGATTTCCTTGACCACCTTGAATATACCTTGATACAATCCAGTTTTTGATATGGTTAAAGTAGTGGTAAACAAAAGCATTGTTTGTTTCATGCCTTAAACACAGAATTGCTTGATTTATCGCACCATCAATCTTGGACAAAGCAACTTCTCCACTGTTTGCTCCATATAAGGCTATTAGTATATCACCTTTTTTTACCATTCTTGCAGAAGAATTGTTGAGCCCTGCCTCAGTAATAAAAAGTTCTGTAGAGGATTTATTTATCTCTGCCGATCTTATAAAAGGAATCGTACCTCCATAGAACTCCTTCTTTGAGGTATCTGGCGTTCCTCCGCTGAACATTTTACAAGCCTTCCCTATAGCTTTGGATTTCCATTCTCCACAGCCTTGAAACTCAGGAAATCTCCATTCAGGCAAAGTTTTCCCCTCCGCAGGGAACAACTTTTGCATTAAGCCTTTTTTATGCTTTTTCAATACTTCCAATTTTCTGTTTTCTGCGTCAATCAACTCATCAACGGAAGATAAACAATCAGCAATTTTTTCTTGTTCTTTATGAACTGGTAAAGCAATAGGCATACTCCATAAATGTTTGGTATCGACACTTAACGCTCCATGAGCTCGTGCCCCTACCTCAATATATTTTCTCAGCCAATGGCCATGATAATTATTCTCAAAAAGGTAGTTAAAATATGGAGGGAATGCTTTTACATCAATAATCCTGAAACATGTAAAAATGCTATTAGGGACAGCTGCCTCGTCATCCTTTTCTAACATGGCTACGTAACCTTCAGGAAATTGTTTGGTTGCGCTCTTGTTATAAGCAAAATCATATTTTTTTATAACTACATAATTTTTATATGAATCCCCCGCGATTTCCCTTCCAAACTTTTCTTTCTGTGGAATTAAGCCAATACCAGAAGTAACACTCATAAGGATATATTTATCTTCTCCGGCCTTTTCTTTTATGACAGAGGATATTTTCCCTAATGTTGTAACATCTAGCCCAGTTTTCATAAACTCAGGAAATCTAAACCTCGGAACTATTTTTTCCTGTTTATTCATACGCATTTAACCCCACAATCTCTCGACCATTTGCCAGCTTCTTTAACAGTGGAATCAGATCATCCATCAAATCCAATTCCTTTTGCGTTCTTTCTCTCCAACTCAAGTCTAACGGCGCCAGCAAATCACTGAGCCTTTCGCCATCAAAGATCATGCGGTCGATAATTTCCTGAATAAATGTCTGTAAATTTTCAAGATTAAGTCCGTTCTTTTCTGCAATCACTTTGATTTCCTGGCTATTTTTCTGATCTCTAAATCTCTGATATCCCAATTTAATTTCATTTTCATTCAGAGCTACGCCAATTTGTAGCGAGTCAATATATTCAATAATGTCCTCTCTCTCGTCAAGTAAATTGGAGGTTGCAGAAAGCATACTGATTAGCTGTTCTCTGCTTACTTTTTGCTTTTGGGGCTCTGATTGAGTATACTTTGCAATCAACGCCATAATATAGTCATAATCAATGATGGCAGACGAAAACAGAACAAACTCAAAATCGAGCTGTTCTATCTCAGAATCCTTATTTTCAAGATCCTTTCCCTGTTCTGCTTTTAACTTTTGTGCAACATCAAGGTAAACGCCACGGAATGCACGTAAAGTATCCTCAGGCAATAGTTCCTCGATTTTAGCTGCATCTTTGTCCTCAATTTCCGTATACTGATCCAACTGTGTTTTTAAGCGCTGTATCTCTTTGAATCTATTAACGAATTCGCATCTTGCGGAGTCTCCTTTTAGATTGCTTACCTCCTCCGGCTTACATTCCAATCCTTGAGATTTCATAAATTTTTCTAGTTCACTAACTGCCTGGTCCAGTTTTTCGACAACTTTAGGTGCTGGATCAACAAGCCAAATTTCCTTTGCGCGTTCGTTGTTGTCTTCGCCAGAAAACAGAGCAATCGCTTTGTCTACTTCATCTGACTGATTTCTGAAATCAAGGATATTTCCGTAAGGCTTTGTATCATTCAAAACTCGGTTTGTTCTGGAAAAAGCCTGAATTAAACCGTGATATTTCAAATTTTTATCCACATACAAAGTGTTCAAATACTTAGAATCAAAGCCTGTCAGAAGCATATCCACAACAATAATGATGTCTATCTTATTCTTACGGGGATAATCTGCGTTGGGATATTTTTGATCTTTAATTCTTTGCTGAATATCCTGATAATATCCATCAAAATTATTGATGTCGCTACTTGTTCCGTATTGCTGATCATAGTCTTTCATAATGCCCATTAACGCCTTTTTCTTTTTATCAGGCTCTTTTTTGTTGTCTTCCTTTTCCTGAGGAAGATCTTCTTGAATTTGCTGGACATCCTTATTGCCTTCAGCCGGGGGAGAAAATACGCAAGCAATATTTAGGGGACTAAATTTACCACTATCGACCAGCCTTTTTTGTTCTTCTTTAAACAATTCATAATACTCAATGGCATCATTAATAGACGCCGTGGACAAAATAGCATTATACCGTCTATTGTTGGTCACCGCATCATGCTTTGATAAAATAGTTTGTACTACAGCTCTTTTCTGCTGTTCTTCATTGACTTTAGAGGCATCCCGATCATTTTCAGGTTTAAAGTAGTCGATGTGGAAACGTAACACGTTCCCATCATCAATGGCATGAGTGATCGTATACGCATGGAGCTCTTTCTCGAAAATATCCTTTGTAGTGGTATAAGATCCAATAGTCCCATCAATTTGCTTATAGGTAGCATTCTCTTCAAAAATAGGCGTGCCAGTAAACCCAAAGAGCTGAGCTTTAGGGAAAAAGTTTTTAATTGCTTTGTGGTTATCTCCAAACTGAGAGCGGTGGCATTCATCAAAGATGATCGCAATTCTTTTGTCTTTCAGCGGCGCTAGTCTTTCTTTATATGTTAATCCGCCGTTCTTCTTTTTCTCGCGACTTCGCTTACTATCATCGTCAAGCGCTAGCCCCAGCTTCTGAATAGTCGTTACAATGACCTTATCACGATAGTCTTCTGAAATGAGTCTTTTTACAAGAGTTTCTGTATTAGTATTTTCTTCGACGCATCCCTCTTGGAATTTATTGAATTCCTCCCGGGTTTGTCTATCGAGATCCTTTCTATCCACAACAAAAAGGCATTTTGCAATATTAGGGTTATCTTTCAATAGTGTTGACGCTTTAAAAGAAGTAAGGGTCTTGCCACTTCCTGTTGTATGCCAAATATAGCCATTACCCCTGTTCTGCTCAATACAGTCCACAATGGCTTTAACAGCATAAATTTGATACGGCCTCATAATCATCAACTTTTGTTCGCTTGCTACTAAGACCATATATTTGCTGATTAACTCCCCCAAGGCGCATTTGCGCAATACCGCCTCAGAAAATTCATGTAAATGCGTTATTTTTTTATTATTCTTATCAGCAAACTGATAAACCGGCAAAAAACGTTCATCAGCATTAAAGGAAAAATGTTCTTTATTATTATTAGCAAAGTAATAGGTATTGCTTTCGTTGCTGACAATAAAAAGTTGCATAAAACAGAGTAGCGAATTTGTAAATCCATTTCCGGGGTCATTCTTATATTCGATGATCTGTTCCATTGCCCTTTTTGGAGTAATCTGAAGCGTTTTTAATTCTATTTGTACAACTGGAATGCCATTGATCAAAATAATCACATCATACCGATGATGGCTATTTTCTGTATTAATACGAAGTTGATTGACCACTTCATACTCGTTTTTACACCAATCAACCGTATTTACAAGAGTATACTGTAATGGCGTATCATCATCTCTTTTGAAGGTATTGGTTTCTCTCAAAATCTTGGCAGCAGAAAACACATCCGGGGTGATAATACTTTCTTTTAATCTTGCAAATTCAGAGTCGCTTAATCTAACTCTATTTAGCTCCTGAAAATGCTTCCTAAAATTTTCTTCTAAAGAGGCTCTATCCTTAATATCTTCCCGATAGGTGTATTTTAATTCTTCTAATTTCTGAATAAAACTTTGCTCAATTTGTTTCTCACTTCTCATATTGCGACACCTTTCATTTTATTATTGCTTCTAATACATATATGAGCTTTTGATCCAAAGTTTTTTGCAAAGCTCTACTAAAGCGTTTTTGCAATCTGAATTGGTTACCAATCGGTTGGTTTGAATTAGGCCAATCTGTGTTTCTCAAAAATAGTTCTTTCTGTATCAATTTTAGTTCTAATCGAATATACTTTAACCGTTTTCAAAAAGTTACATCAGTTACATCAATGAGATACTCTTGGTGAACTTTATACTAATACAAGATATATTATATCAGAAGCTATGGCGTAATACCATATAAACTCAAATTGCTCGTCTCGTAATCAGACATTGAAAGGCGGATTATATCATAATTCGTAGTACAACAATAAAACACAGGAGGGGCTTCTGTTCCTCTCCTGTGTTCTTCTGTCGCGCCTGACTAATTACGCCTCGCCCAGCGCCTGTTTCAGTTCTTCCTCAAAGGCCCGTACCTGTTTCATGCACTGATCCAGTTTTTCAAAAATCTTCTCTTTATCAACGGACTTGCCGATGCTCACACTTTCCGTGTGGAAAGCTGTCCACCACTTCCATCCGTCCCTTCTGGGTCGCACAAAGGACAGAGCACTGACACGGTCACAGAGTTCCATGAAGTCCTCTGTTGCATTCTGGGCACTGAGAGCCAGTTGGATATATACCTTGTCCCCAGTGCGGTTGACGATCTCATAAAAGTAATGATTGTCTGTTCCCCAGCTGCTGGGAGCACCCGGGAGATCCGGGAAAATCCCCGACATCTGCTCCGTTGTAAAACGGGTCAGGGTACGGTTGCATTTGGCCAAATTCTCCTTGACCTCCGACCGCGCTACGGTCCACTCCCGCAAAATGCCCGCGATTTCCGAGAGCCGCTGTTCCTTTTCATCCCCGTTCTGCAAATATGGGAGAACCGCATTGCAGATGGCATCACTCCACTCTGCGTGGAACTTTGCCATACGGAGCCAGTCCGCCTCATTTGCGATGCTTACATCCTTCAGTGCATAAGAAATACAGGACGCTTTATACTGGTCGGCCCGCTCCCAGGTTAGTGTGATCCCCAGTTCCTGTTCGATTTCATCCCGATGGCTGTACAGCAGGTCAAAGGCAGCCTTATTCTGCGCTGCATCGCTACTGCCCAGATAAAAGTCGATCCGCGCCCCGTCATAGTTGGCAACGCACTGAACGGAAACTCCACTTATTCCAAAAAAGCCCGACAGCACGTTGGACGTGGTGGGGTTGGCGTTTCCGAAACTGCCCCGGTGCATGTGCTGCTTTTGAATCACAGGCAGGGCAAAGGTCCAGTATCTCTTGCGCAGTTCAAAGCGGCTGGACTCCGCCTGCTTTTCGCTGTCCAGGTCCTTCAAATAGAACACCAACTCCATGGGATCCATACCGTAAAGAGCAAACAGCCGCCGCAGAATGGACAGTTTGTAGGCTGTACTGGTGTTCTTCTCCATATAAATATGGTCATCGATTTTCAGGGCACTGCGCAATCCGCTTTCGGTGCTGGAAACATACCCCGCAAGATCTGTCGAGGCACTGGTGCTGTACGCCAAGGCAGAGAGAATGGATCTGTCTTTCTGGTGCAGGAACTTCACCACATGCTCAAACATATCCGTCCAACTGGCGACAGGCTGCTCGATATTCAGCAGGCTGTATTTCACGATTTCCTGGCCGGTGAGGTCCACATCTTCGTCATCCAGCGTGCAGGCGTCAAACTCCTTTTCCGCAGGTTTGAAGTCTGTCTGCGGGCAAGGCCAGATCCGAAGCGCCTGGGCGACCATTTCTCTGTTTCGCTCCTCCAACTCCGGCAGACCCCAGGTGTCTTTCAGGGCAATCTTCTGGTTCATCCGCAGTCCGCTGCTTCGGTATCCTCCCTGCGCAGCATCCCGCTTCTCCCGGAAGCTCTTGTTGCTGAGGCTGGGGTTATAGCCGGTCAGGGTCAGATTCGCCAGGCGGTGCAGCCATGTCTCGTGGATCTCGACGGCGTTTGCCCCCAGTTCCTCCGTCCAGGCAGGAGTCAGGTGCTGGGGCATAATGTGCTCAATACTGTAGTCGTTGTTGTCCAGATGTGCATAGACATCCTTCGTCTCCACCGTGCCGTAGTTCTCGAACCGCTCGAATAAGTACGCCTTGTATTTTCCCCGCATCAGGTAAACCTGCTTGGCTGCCAAAGCATCAGAAAACTCCCGATCATCCGGGAATCGCCCGCTCTCCCGCTTGCTCCGCAGGGCATAAATAAATTTATCTACGTATTTGTCAGCGGTGTTATCGTAGCGCAGGATCTCCTTATTAAGCGTTAAAAACACCTTGTTCAGTGCATTGGTGGGAACCTCACAGACATTCCGGCGGAACAAATAATCCTCCGTAATCTCAAAAATATTGCGTACTGCTTCTGCAGAGAGTTTGCCGTCCTGATTCAGCCGCAGTACTTCCATCAGGAATGGGCGGGTAACCGTGATTTCCAGACGGGCCATGCGGTACAGGCAGTCATCCAGCTTTCGATCTCCAAGACCACTCTTGCAGGCCTGAAGCTTCTCAAAGAGCCTTGCATACTTCAGAAGGTCTTCCAGCAGTGTTTGGATGGGCAGTTGCGCTTCCTCCGCGTATCCTTTGAACGCATGATAGACGGTATTGACATTGGGGGTCATCTGCTGCTTGATGCTGAGATAGTCCCGGACAAAGGCGCTGACATCGCCCTTGGTGCAGGCCTCGATTTTCTCCCAGTAGTCTGTATAGCATTGGTTTTGCTCTCTGGGCGGAAGCCCCATGAGAATGTAATTGCGGATCTTATCGCCTTCTGTCAGGGCGAGGCCTGTGGAGTTCAGACTCTCAAAGATCAGCTGGGCATTGTCATCCGGCTCCAGTGTAATGCTGATGATCTCCAGCTTACCAATGGCGGCATACAGCTCATCCACCGAGATCTCCTCTTTTAGCAGAACATCCCGGAAAAACAGATAGTTGAGTGTCAGGTTGGAAGCCCGGTCATAGTCCTCCTCCGGGCCAAACAGCTTGGCAAGGGCCTCCCGGTCACTTTTGACGGGGCGGAGCTTGATCCTGTCTTCCGGACTGGCCCAGGGAGCAATCAGAAAGCGGTGGCTGATCTGCTCGTCCAGGCACTCTTCCCGGGAGGTCAGTTTTCCCGTAGCAATCAGATTACAGATAGCCAAGAGTAGCAAGGAGACAGTAGTCAGCCGCTGCTGACCGTCTATAATGTGGTACTCGATCTTGCTCCCGTTGGGGATCACCGACGAGACGATACTCCCGAAGAAATGGCTGGAACGGCCAGTTTGTATGACTTTCTTGAGATCTTCGTAGAGCTGACGGCAGTTTTCTTGCTTCCAGTCATATTTCCGCTGATAGACTGGGATGATATATCGTTTATCCGCGCCTTCCATGAATGCGGTCATTCTGGTTTCTGAACCCTTCATGAAATGCCCACCTCTTTCTCACTGCAGTACTTTTGGTCACAAAAAATCATTTTATAGTATAACATAGCATCAGCCGAGTATCTACCGGCTGATCCGCACATTTCCGCTTTTTCCCATCTAAATTTCACCCAGGTCATCTAAAATGTTACCCCTTGGGAAATTAGAAAAGCGCACAAGCAGAGAATTTTTCTCCGTCCGTGCGCTCTCAAATAATCTTTTCTGCTTTGAATTTTGCGTACATCTCCAGCATGTGCTTTCCGATTGCTTCAGGATCGAACTGATATGCCTCACAGATGAACCGCAGCCCATCCGGGGTGAGCAGCTGCCCTTTGTCCCTTGCCCGGCACAATTTCGCATAATCTTCAATCTGGTGTTTTGTCATGGAAGCTTTCATTTGACAACTCCTTCGGATCTCTTTATCATGCCTTATTCTCAATTACCTGGGTGTCGCAGTTCACTATATCATCTTTTCCAGAAAACAGCCAGAGGATAAAACAGGCCCCTGGCAAAAGGCTCAATACAGCCCACCCGTGTTTACAAACCGGTGTCCTATATCCTTTACTGCGGCGCAAATTTTGAGGGTTTGGGGGGCCGGATGCGGCTGCCCTTTCCCCCGTGTTGTTTGATTTCCCCACATTTAGCAGGGTCTAAAATACCGGCTCGAAGCCGGAGTCCCAGCTGCCGCAACGGCTTTCAGACCACAGCTTGTACCACAGGAGTTTATGGAGCAGGCGGATTTTGTGCAGTAAATCACGCCCAGAAAATAATTGGATTGGAGCGAAAATAAATAAAAACTACCGGAAACCGTCAAAAAAAGTTTCGTAGGGCTGTTCACACGCAGGAGGTCACTGGTTCGAGTCCAGTAGTCTCCACCAAAAAGTTCCTGATTTCTTGCGAAATCAGGAACTTTTCTTTTTATCCACCGCAAAAAAGTCTGCCTATATTTTCAGTTTTTTGTCCGACCAATGCTCTGACCAATACGGAGATAGGGTTGTCCAGTCCGAAACAATATAAGAGCAATTTTCGGGCCCTGGTTTTCAGCATTCGAATAGACGCTCTAACTCTTTATCCATCATAATCTTTTCCATGCCCGACAGTCTATCTTCACAGGTTCCACGAAGGATGGCACTGAGACCGTAACCAATGCTCGCATACGGGCTGTATACATGCATAGCCCCTGCTGTGCCTACACAACAAATGTTTTTGCTATAATTTCAGAATATAGCTCCCCGGCAAACGGAAATCCCGCACCTCTGGTTTGTCGAATCAGGGCATTCGTAAAAGCTGCTGCAACTATATCTGCAAGATGTAATCCAATATATTGATACGAGTAGTCCACAAGAATACTTTTCTTTAAATTATTTAAAACATGAAAAAATCTCACTTTTCTTATCAATCGTTATAAGGACAAAGACATGTTCATTACAGAAACAGGAGGCAGTTAGATTGCTGACGATGTATGGCGCTACAAGAGCGTAGATAAAGTCAAACGAAACCATCTGATCGATTTGATAAGGTACAATAAGTTTCGCAAATTAAAAATGGACAAAAAGAGACATGGTTTGCAAAACTCCAGTATCGAAAACTCCTGCATCCACGGGAGTTTCTTTTTTTACTTTCATGGCCGGTTTCCTGCTTCCCGGGGCTGCCTCTCCTCCGTCTAGATCTCTGCTTTTATGGTAGTGATTAGAGCCTTCAACTTCTCCTTACACTCTCCCGGAGTGTGGCCGTAGACATTCCGGGAGCACTCCCAGAATCCGCCCGGAAGGTGGTCATGGTTGAGTGCTTCGTCTCCTGGGCTTCCTCCAGCGGTGTCCTCTGTTTCCCAATCCTCTGGTCGATTTTAGCCGCTGTCTGCCGCTCTATGACCTTGGTTACGTAAGTGTAGACATTCAGGGTGGTGCTGGAGGATCGGTGCCCCACCACCGCCGAGAGAGTTTTCGCGCCTATACCGTATTCCAGCGTCGTGATTACAAAGGTACGCCGGAGATTGTGGAACCGGATTTTAGGGTACTGGGCCTGTTTCGGGCCCCGGCACAACAGCTTCCGGACTGCCGCCGGGCCTCGGCATCCTCTTTTGGGGGATGGAATAATCCAGCGGGAATCCACCCGCTCCCAGTATCGCCGCATCTGCTCTGTCGCAGCGAGCGAGGGAGTGATGGTGCGGACAGTGGCATCCGTTTTGGGTTGGGATATGCCCCGATGTTCGTTCTTGCATTGTTCTCTCACGATGTGCAGAGAATCTCTCTTTCCCTCCGAATTCGTCTCTTTACAACACTGGTATTAAGTTCTATAAATATACCCGCACAAATATCCTAAGCCACTTGCAAAAAGGACTCCATCACTCTATAACCGCTCAGAAACTTTCATCACACCTCGTTAACCTGCTGTGTCTTGTTCTCACAATCTAGGAAATCTGCCGGGATGCTCTATCTGCCCCTCTTGTTTTGAGTTCGAACTGTCTCACGTTTCGCCCCTATTCGGTTTATTTTCCTTTGTTTTACTAAATTTGCTCTGGCTTTAGATTATCATACTTTAGCTGACTTTGCAGCCAATTCTTCCCATCGATAGTGAAAATATTCCGATGGATCTCGGTCAATTCGCTGCACCGTATGGGCCCCAAAATAATCTCTTTGTGCTTGCAACAAGTTTGTGGGAAGCCGTGCTGTATGAAATCCATCATAATACGCCAGAGCACTGGAAAGGGTAGGAGCACAAACACCTGCACGGGCTGCCATACATACGATCTCCCGCAGCGCTGGGATGTCCTGGGTAAGACACGTTTGGAAATAGAGATCCTCCATGAGGTTGGAAAGCCGATGCTCTCTCTGATAGGCATCCTTCACCCGCTCCAGGAAACCGGAACGAATAATGCATCCAGCGCGCCACACCAGCGCGATCTGCCCCAGATTCAACTGCCAACCGGAAGATGCTGACTGCCGGCGCATCAGTTCAAATCCCTGCGCATATGAGATGATCTTGGCTGTGTAGAGGGCTCTCTCCAGCATAGGAAGTACCTGCTGAGCAGCAGGCGCCTGATACGAAGGCCTGTTCCAGTGAGCAGATGCTACCACCCGCTGTTCTTTTCTGGCAGATAGGTCGCGAGTGAAAACACTCTCAGTAATCAGCGCGAGCGGAACTCCCGCAGAAAGAGCGGCCTCAGCGGCCCATTTCCCTGTCCCCTTCTGGCCAGCTACATCCAAGATCTTGTCTACCAAGAACCCCTCGCCATCAGGATCGTGGACTGTGAGGATCTCTGCCGTGATGGAAATAAGATAGCTCTCCAAAGGCCCCTGATTCCATCTATGGAAGGCACTTGCCATCTCCAGCGGTGTCATGCCCAACACATCACGCATAAGGGAATAGACCTCACAGATCAGCTGCATATCGCCATATTCAATTCCATTATGGACCATTTTAACATAGTGTCCTGCACCCTGCGGGCCAATCCAAGTACAGCACGGAATGCCATCCTCCGCTTTGGCTGCAATGGCAGTTAACACTGGTCGCAACATCTCCCAGGCCTCTTTATCTCCGCCCGGCATCAAAGATGGTCCATAAAGGGCCCCCCTCTCTCCTCCAGAAACCCCAAGGCCTACATACAAAATACTGTACTTTCTTGCTGTTTCCGCACGCCGTTCTGTATCCTGATAGTGGGAATTTCCTCCGTCAATCAGAATATCTCCAGGTTCCATGAGGGGGAGCAATTCCTGCATGACCATATCCACCGGGGAGCCTGCAGACACCATAAGCAAAATTTTTCGAGGGCGCTTCACCCCCTTTATCAGTTCCTGAAGCGTGGAGGCCTGGGCGATGGGAAGCCCCACCGCCCGGCTGTCCATAAATTTCCGGGCTTTTTCCTGGTCCCGGTTATACGCCAGAATCTCATATCCTTTGGATGCCAGATTTAAACAAAGGCTGGCTCCCATAACCCCAAGCCCAATCAGCCCGATCTCTTTTTCTTCCATTGCACCGTCCCATCTTTCTTCTATTGCAGCCACTCATATCACGGCATCAGTTTTTAGCTGTGTCACTTTTCAAACTCTTTCTCACGGCCAGTACCACTACAATAACGGATACCAAGAGGAAACATGCACTGATGGGTCGTGTGACAAACGGTGCAAAACTCCCCTGACTGAACATCAGTGCTCTGCGCAGATGTTCCTCCGCCATTGGTCCCAGAATAAAGCCCAAAACCATAGGAGTAATGGGAAAATCGAATTTTTTAAAGAGATATCCCACAATGGAGAAAATGAAAATGGTTATGGCGTCGAACACCCGGTTGTTAATCCCGATACATCCAATGACACAAAGGGCTACTACCACCGGCAGCAGATACTGCTTGCGAATCACAAGAAGACGTGTAAATACCCGCATACCAAAATATTCAATTACCAGCATAAAAAGATTGGCGATAATCAGGGCGCCGAAAATTCCATATACAATCTGGGGATTCGTACTCATCAGGAGCGGACCGGGGCGCAGCCCATGTAGCGTCAGGGCTCCTAATAACAATGCTGTGGTGGCATCTCCCGGAATGCCCAAGGTAATCAGGGGCACCATAGCTCCCCCAATAGACGCATTGTTGGCCGCCTCAGAGGCGATGATCCCGTCCATAATACCGGTTCCAAACTTTTCAGGATACCTCGAATTGTTTTTCGCAGCCAGGTACGAAACAATATTGGAGAGTCCCGGCCCAACACCCGGCATAATCCCGATAAGTGTCCCAATAATGCTGGAGCGTAGCAAATTCCACTTCTGTCTAAAAAATTCCGCCCAACGGAACCCAAAGCCCTTAATGGAGTAATCCCGGATTTGGTTTTTCTCTACACCGTCCTGTATTCCAGCAGCATCGATGACTTCTGTCAACGCATACATTCCAATCAATACAGGCACCAACTGAAAACCCGCCTGTAAATTGTAATTTCCAAATGTAAATCGAGCAGTCCCGTCGATGGGCGCCGATCCCACCACGGCAAAGAGCATACCGAATACACCGCTGAGGATGCCCTTTTCTAGATTCTTCTCGCTCATGCCAGCTACCATAGAAATGGCAAATACCGCCAGGGAGAAATACTCAAAGGAAGTAAATTTGAGGGCCACCGATGCCAACAGGGGGGAAATCAAAATAAGCACCAGGATACTAAAAAAACCACCAACAAATGAGGATACAATTCCAACACCCAGGGCTTTTCCCGCCTCACCACGCTTTGCCATGGGATGACCATCAAACGTTGTGGCAATGGAGGACGGAGTGCCGGGGATATTGAGCAAAATGGCAGAAATGAGTCCGCCGGAAATTCCCCCGATGTAAAGTCCAATCAGCAAAGCCATTCCGCTGAGCGGATTCATGCCAAAGGTCAGCGGCAGGCACAGCACCACCGCCATGGTAGCGGTCAGTCCTGGAATCGCACCAAATATAATTCCCAGAGCCGTACCGAAAAAAATAAATAAAATATTTTGGGCAGTCAACATAGCTGCCAGTCCCTGAATCAGAAGTTCCATAGAGCGTTTCCTCTTTTCTTATCCCAAGATCCCCGGAGGGACCAGAAGCTGAAAGCCAAACTTAAAAACGCAATAGATGGTAACTGCAGACAGAACACCCAGCAAGGCAAACCCCGCCGGATTGCGCTGACTCTTGGGCGTCAGAATCCAAGCCTGTCCAAACACATAGAACGGTGTGGAAAGCAAAAATCCCACCGGCTCAATGGCAAAAACATATAGGCCCAACAGCAACAGCGTCTCTGCCGCTGGGAGTATCTCTTTCACCACTGCATGCTTGTTCTCTTTGGCAGAACCAGAGGATGAATTTTCCGCCCTGGATAATTGAATCCCGGCCCGTAGGATCATGATAAGACTCAGCAGGATCATCAGAACTGCCAGAAATTTCGGATAAAATCTGGCATCCAAAGTTGTATCCGCGATGACCTTTATGCTGGCTGAATCTACATAAACCAGAATTGCCAGCAGAATTGTCACAATTCCAGCTCCAATGTCCAGAAGCTGTCGGTTCCTATTCGGCATTTTTACCGGTTCTCCTTTCCACCACGCATTGAAAGAATGAAAAGCGGGGGGAAACGCCGGAGGGATTTTCTCTCCTTAGCGATTCCTCCCGCTTTTGATTATGAATCAGATCTTCAGAACATTGCGGCGTATTTGCTGTAGAAATCGTACATCTCGTCGAAATAAGTCTGGGTATCCTGCTGGTTCACAAACTCCGGTGTCAGTGCAAACTGCGAAATATCCTCTTGGCACTCCGGTAAGGCAACCACTTTTTCCACGGCAGAATTAAATTTTTCCACGATCTCCGCAGGGGTATCCTTGGGGAATGCATAGAAGAAGAACTTCTCAAACACCAGATCCAACCCCTGTTCCCGGAAGGTGGGAACATCCGGAGCAGCATCCGTGCGCTCTTCTGAGAAAACGCCCAACGGCACAATATCTCCCGAAGCAATATAGTCCTGGGCGCTGCCGTAGGTCATAAAGAACACATCGATCTGGCCACCCATCAGGGCCGCAATGAGATTTGAGAATCCGGCGGCAATATCTACCTGATTGAATTTCACGCCTGCGGCATCCTCTAGAGCCAGCGCCACAAGGTGGGCCTGTGTACCGGTCTCACGTCCAAAAACAACAGATTCCGGTTCAGCCTTGCATTGATCGATGACATCCTGCAAGCTCTTGAATTTTTTCGCGTCAGCAAAGAGCATCTGCGTATTGTCTTTGATGGGAATATCGGCAATCTGCATGTCGGTTCGTACATCAAAATCCGCTAATCCCATAATTGTATTGAGCAGTGCGGAACCATGGTAAAACAGGATCATATTCCCGTCCGGCTCAGCATCTTTTACCTGTCTGGTTCCAACGGTACCGCCTGCACCGCCGACATTGGAAATCACCACAGACTCCCCGAGCTCCTGCTCCAAATACTGGCCGAAAATACGGGCATAGCTGTCCGTGTCTCCGCCCGCACTGGCAGGAACTACCACTGTAACAGCCTTTTGGGGCCAATCAATCCCCTGTGTGCTTTCCGCTTCGTTCCCCGCTTGCTGGTCATCTTCGTCTGCGGAGGCAACATTAGACCCACAACCGGCCAGTGCGACAGCCAAAGTCATTGCCAGGGCAAACAGTCTAAGTTTCGAGCTCTTTTTCATTTTTCTTCCTCCTTAATTTTGGATACTCTTCCCAAACCTTGGTCTGCATCTTGACCGGCACATCGCAGCGATCTACTATTCCGCTCTTTAGGTGCTCAGCCAATACGCTCCGTCGGAGGAAGATGGAGTCAGTTGGTCTCTTTACTCCAAGCGGCTTTGAGCTTCTGGATGGACTTATCCAGATGCTCTTCCATAATCCGCGCCGCCTCTTCTCCATTCCGGTCCTTCACCGCTTTGAAAATCAAAGGGTGATAAATCTGTCCTCCGGACGGTCCAAACATGGTGTGTTGCTTCGTTTGCTCCGTTAGAAGTATTTCCTTAATCACGGTGTACACTTTGAGCATAACGGAATTTTTGGTGGATTTTGCCAGCAAAAAATGAAATTCAACATCTAATCTTGCAAATTCAGCAGCATGGCGATTTGCATTATCCATGTCTTTCAAGTTTTTCTCTAATGCTTCCAGATCATCAGAATCGGCATTTTGTGCTGCCAATCTTGCACTTCCAACATCCACAATCCGGCGGAATTCATACACGTCCATCAGCTGTGTGTGGTCAATAATCAGCATGGGCAGAAGGCTGTTCATGCATGTCTCAATCGTTGCCTCTCCCACAAAGGTTCCTTCACCTTGTTTGGACACCACTAAACCCAGGGCGTTAAGCCTTCCCAGGGCAGCTCGAATGGATACGCGGCTGACCCCAAATGTTTTGGCCAGATCGTTTTCTGACTGGATCTTTTCTCCCGCTTTCCACTCTCCTGTGGAAATCAAGGTCTTCATTTGTTCAAAAACCTCTTCGGAAACATTGCTCTTTTTAATCGGCTCGATTGGCATAACATTCTCTCCTTGTATATGTAGGATGTATTACATATTCAACCATTTTACCATGATTCTCAGAAAATACAACTACATTTCCAAAGGAGAAATTATAGTTTATGCCGCCAACATTCTCTTTTTAAGAATGCCACTCAGCAAGCTTGCGGCAGTCCTCCAAAATAGCGGGTACATTATCACAGCTTGGCATCAGGTACTCCACAATCAGGTTAGGTGCCTCCTGCAGTTCCCCCACCGCCTCCTTGATTGGCTCAAAGTCCACACTTCCGCTGCCTATCCGGATATGTACATCTCGAACGCCGAAATTATCATGCACATGAAGTCCTTTCAGTCTGGGCCCAAGCGTCCGGATGAGAGCCGGAATGTCCCACCCATTAATGTGGGCATGTCCCACATCAATTAGGGCGTCTATCTGGGGGATCTGCCTGAAAAGATCGATATAATCGCGATAGGTGTAAAGCAGGGTTTTGCGATATCTAGTTCCCACATTCTCTACCCATATCTTCACCCCGTAGCGCTTTGCCAACTCCGCGATTATTCCGATTCGCTCAATCCCCCGCTCTCTCAGCATCACAGGGTCTTCTGTCAGGGGCTGTGCCGTTACATTTGTATGAAGCACCATATACGGACAATTTAACTTTTGGCAGCTGGCCAAAGTACTCTCCATTCTGGTAAGGGTATACCGCCAGATGCGGCTCCCCGTATCTGCCAACAGATTGATGTCCTTGGCCGGACAATGCATCCCTAAGTCCACCTTAGGAAACAGCTCCTGAATATATGCCGTCTCCCCAAAGCCCATTGCATCCGCAAACAATTCTACGCCGACCTGTTCCGTTTCCAACATCTGACTATATTCCGCCAAGATCCATAGCTCGCTAAACTCAAAACACGAAGCGCTTATGCTGACCACGTCCTATTTCGCCCCCATTTTTCTTAAATTGTAATATGTAAGTTGTATTACATATTATATAAGATAGCATAGCAGATATTTCGAATCAAGAGATTTTTATAAATTCATCCGTCGATCCGTGTAAAATTTTGCATTTGTTTTTTGTACAAAAGGCATCATAGCTTGTAAAAAATAATATCCGGCAGTTCTATTAAAAATCCAAAAGTAGAATATAGGATGTGAGCATACTTCTAGGCAGGGGACCTTCAACTTCACCAATGTAATGATGGATGGTGAGAGGAGGATTGCTGCCGGGACTATAGACCCGAACACCATGCTTCGGATTACCGAAATCGTCGAGTGATTCTGTTCGGTTTCAAATTATGCCACTTCTCTTTTATTTTAGCCATTTCTATGGTATACTACAGGCAAGATAAGGAGGTGCGGCAATGTCTGGATACATTTATTTCAGGGATGAACTAGGGCATATTATCCAGTCCATGCTTCAAAAGTACCACGTAGACCGGGCAATCCTGTTTGATTCTTATGCAAGGAATGAAGCGACCGCTCTTTCGGATTTCATTTTTTTCCATAGAAGTGGCGGCTTTAAGGTTTAATACCGCACTATCCGGAACAACTGTGTGGCTCCTCTTTCATTTCCACCATCTCCGTGGTATACTAAGTCTGAATTAGGAGGTGTTTGAGGGATGCCTGAAGTCAGTTTATTTTATGGAATTCGTATTACCATGTTTTATAGTGACCACAACCCGCCACACTTCCACGCAGAGTATGCGGGGAATAAAGCATTGGTAGATATTCAGGGTGGTTTTGTGATTCGAGGAGCTTTACCTTCCCGTCAGTTGAAATTGATCTTAGCATGGTGCGAGCTACATCGTGATGAACTCATGCAGAACTGGGAACTTTCCAAGGATGCCAAACCCCTCAACCGCATTGCCCCGCTTGTTTGAGAGAAGGGAGCGTGTTTTGATGATCCCCAAAGTTGTTCAGGTCCTTCCGGGGAGCGATTTTACAGTTTATGTATATTTTCTGGATGGAGCCATCCGCGCGCTGGATGTGAAACCGCTTTTAGAAAAAGGCGGTGTATTTACTCCGCTCCGGGATGAAGAAACTTTTCGGAATTCCCTGACTGTACTGAACGATACTGCTGCATGGGATTTGGATGGCAACAGAGACCCCTCCACCTGCATCGACCTTGATCCCTGTGAGTTGTACGATCATTGCCCTGCTGTCGAAGACCCTCTAAGTGAGGCTATTTGAGTACCTGACCCAAACGGCGACCCAGAATGGGAAAAATCAGGTGGAAACAACAGGGCGGATATGATGCTGTTTCCATATACCAAGCAAAAAGTGTCAAACCGGGCGGGAAGTGACGTAAAATTACATTGCTTCCCGCCTTGACATATCTTTACACGCAGGAGGTCACTGGTTCGAGTCCAGTAGTCTCCACCAGAAATGACCGGAAATTCATTGGAATTTCCGGTCATTTTTCCTGCTCTTTGCAACTTTTTTCTGAGATTAATTTTTTTAGGGGTGAATCTTCCCGTTTGACCACAGCCCATACCACAGACAGAAATTTTACACCTCAGCCCGTTCCTCCGTAAGCTCCTGCAGCTTTTCCTCGCATTCCTCCCAAGAAGACTGGGCGTAGACCGTGCGGGTGTACCGTCTCCCGTTGGGCCACCGTGGAGAATACCGTCCCTCCCACAGATAGTCGTTTGATCTGACTGGCGCAGCCTGTCCCTGGCTTGCGCAGCTTTCCTGGGTTGACGGTGAAGTCTTGGTAGGGCGCACTTCGGGAATCTATCTCCGGAATGGGCGTGCCCGTCTGCCCTCCGATACCCCAGTCGATCTTCGCCGTCGCCTGCCGGGCCATGGACTCCGTGACATGGGTGTAGATGTTCAGTATAGTCCCTGCGGAGGCGTGTCCCACCACCGCCGAGAGAGTCTTCACATTCATACCGAACTCCATCGCCGTAGTGACGAAGTGCCCTGATGTTATGTAATCTAATTTTTAGGTATTTGCCCCGTTCTAGTACCCGCATCAGCAGTTTCCGTACCTCTAACGGGTCCCGTGGGCTGTCCGGATCTTTCGGGGACGGAAACATCCATCGGGAGTATACCTCCTGCCGGTAGCGGCGCAGTTGTTCCAGCACGGCGGGGGCAAGGAGAATGGTACGGACAGTGGCGTCCGTTTTCGGTGGTGAGATGGTCAGCTTTCCCCGCACCCGGGACACCTGTCGGGAGATTTGCAGCGCCCCGGTTTGCAAGTCCAGATCCTCCCACTGCAACGCCAGCAGCTCCCCACGCCGCAGCCCTATGGATAATTCCAGAAGGAGTAGCTCATAGCAGCTGTCTGCCTTGGCCTGGATGAGCAGCTGCTGCATTTCCTCCCGTGTTAGCACCTGGGTTTCTCTCCGACTCTCGCCGGGGAGCTTGCAGAATTGGGCAGGGTTGACGCAAATAATCTGCTCTTCTACGGCTTTGTCTAGCACCACCCGACAGATAAGATGGCACCCCCGGACTGATCGGTCCGAAAGGCCAGGGCCGTACAAATTTCGCCGCTTGATCCACCCGTTTGTTTTTAGTTCATGATAGAATTGCTGCAAGTCCGTTTCCGTCACCTGGTTTAATAGGATTGATCCCAGTTTTGGGATGATGTAACGGTAAACACGCAGCTCATATTCCTACTGTGTACCGGGACGCAGGGTGGGCTTGACGGTGTCCTGATACCACCGATCCAGCCAGTCACCGAAGAGCATCTCCGACGACAGCGTCTGTGCAGGTTCCGGCAGATGGCACTCCTTCTGAAGTGCTTTCAGTTTCTTGAGACATTCGCTTTTAGTTTTAGCCAAGCAGTTCTTCGTCTTGGGGGGCCGTTTTCAGCGTAGCCGATGACACAGCGTCCTTCCCAGCGTCCGTCTTTTCTCAGGTGGACGCTGCCGTTCCCCAGTTTTCTTCTTGTTGCCACGGTTCTATCTCTTCTCCAAGTATATTTCAGAGAAATACGTTTGTAATCTGCGCCACCTGCCGCTGCATATCCCCGGTACATGGGTGTAGGTGTCCAGGGTGAAGCTGGCTTTAGTGTGGCCCAGAATTCCGGCCAGAGTCTTGGCGTCCACCCCGCTGGCCAGGGCATGGGTTGCGAATGTGTGTCGGAGATCATGAAAGCGGAGGCTTGGCAGCCCCGCCTTTTGCAGCAGAGTTTTCAAGTGATTGTAGGCGGAATTGGGGCTGACGGGCTGTTCTGGCCGGAGGGGATCAGGAAAGGTCCACTGGGAGCAGGCGTGTTTCTTTCGCCGGGTCAGCAAGCCTGCGGTGCTGGGCGGCAGGGTGATGGTCCGCTTTTCCGTGCCTGTCTTGGTCTCGCCGGTAATCACCCGGCCGCCCTTTTGGATATGGAACGTCCTGTGGAGGGAAAGGGTGCCGTGGGCTTCATCAAAGTCGCTCCACATGAGACCGCAGAGTTCGCACCGCCGCAGGCCGGTGGTCAGCTCCGTGTAGAAGAAATCATGTCAGATTTCATCCGATTGAATTGCCTCCATGAATTGTTCTAGCTGGGCGTTGTTGAGGATCTGCTTGGGGGCCGTTTCCTTCTTGGCCGGGTGATGCCCTCGGTAGGATTCCGGGCGATCAGGTTTTCCCGCACCGCCGCCTCCATGGCCTGATGGAGTACCCTGTGGATACGGCGGACCATAGTACCGGACAGGCCGTAACCGTAAACCGGATGTTCCGCCACTCTTCTATTCTTTTGCAGTTCCCGGTAGAGTTTTCGCACATCCTCCAGGGTAAGTTTTCCCACCGGCTCGTCTCCCAGGTAATGCTTGATGCTGCGCTCGATATAGCCCTGGTAGCTTTCTAGTGTGGAGGGGCGGCGTACTCCTCCAGCCACCGATCTAGCCACTGACCCAATGGCATTCTGCTGTTCTCACTCAGGTCCACATCCCGGTATTCCTCGATGTTCTGATGGAGCTTTTTCAGCAGTTCCTTCTGCGTCTTGGTGGACAGATAGCGGAAGATGGGCTCGCCGCTCTCCTTGTGGCCGATGACGATGCGCCCCTCCCCGCTTGCGGACCATGCCGTCCCCGGATGGTCGTCTCTTTGCCCTTTTGCCATGTGGATCACCTCCTTGGCAGCAGCACACAGTATCACAGGAGCCGGGCCATATCCATCCCAATCCCAGTGAGTTATTGGTTTGTTACCAATTGTTCGGCGACTATTTTTGTTTTATGCGCCGCAAGTCCTGATGGAAACATCACATCCCGCCCATGGTCATGCCGTTCACAATCTGCTCCTTCTCATAGTCGTCCGACTTGTGCCCCAGGGCAATTTTCTTTTGCCGGAGTTTTTGTAGCCGCTTGTGGTCGATGTGCATTCCACCCGAGGTTGAGGTGGTTGGTACTTTGTCCCGGAAGACATCGCCCATGTGGTGGAGCAACCTTGAGGCGGACAGGAGCACCGTGGGGACAACGCTCTGCCCATCTTCCATCCGTTCCGCAAAGAGCTGCGCATAGGGATAGCCCTGCTCCGCCGCAGCCTGGAACCATTCGTAGGCGGCGTCATCATCCTGTTCCACACCTTCACCCATCAGATACAGCCTGCCCAGGGCGTATTGGGCCCGGGGCAGTTCCTGTTCCGCCGCCTGTTTCAGCCAGTGTGCGGTCTTCTCCGTGTCCGGGATGAGCAGGCCGCCGTCCCGGTATAACAGTCCCAGAAAATATTGCGCGTATGCGTCGCCTCTTTAGCTAACTGCACCATCTCTGCCACGTCGGCATCCCGTTCCGCGAGGGACAGTTCTTCATTTTCCATCGATCCCCGCAGCTCCCAGCACGCCCAGGTAAATTCCCGGTCATCGACCCAGCCGCCGCCATCCTCCATACCCTTGTCATCAAAGAAAATTTGATTTTGGCGGATGTGTTCTGCCTCCTGGATCACCGCGTTCTTGATGGCACGGGACTCTTTCTGCTGAGACAGCGGCGGACGATAACGTTCCTTTTCAGAATAGAAATCATTTACGCGGCACTGCAAGTCCCACCACTTCTGGTAACATTCGTTCACAACCGGCAGGCGCTCCATCTGATCGACGATGACACCCACCTGTTTCTTCACCGGCTTGGGAGAGATACCCGTAGGACTTCTTGCCTTTCACCTCACCCAACTGTCGCGCAAGATCCAGCATCATCCGCTCTGCCTCGGGATGCTCACAGACCGACTCACTCATCTGCCGCGACAACTCCAACATGGCTCTCCGGGGCTCCCGCACCAACTCGTCCCGGCTTTCAGACTTCTGCTCGTAAAGATGGAGCAGTTCCATTTGATTGGTGAGCGTGGACTTGATCTGCCGGATACCATCTTTGGCCAGGTACGCCTCCCCCAGCTGTGTTGACCACGTCATCATGTGGACATGTGGATGCTTGCCCTCATCGTGGAATGCGGCGTACCAGCGGAAGTACTCCGGCGGGATGTGCATGGCGGCGGCGATGTCATTTCGGTGTGTATGCAGGAGAGAACGCCACGCCTGGGCATTGTCATAACCCAGGTGCGCGGCGTCCTCCCGGTGGAAGGAGATGATGTGGGTCCACACATTTCCCGTGTAGTGCTCCAATTCCGACATGGCCTTATCCAACTCCACGCCATCTTCGTCACCGAACAATCCGTGGTCACCCAAATGCTCCGCCCGGGGACGGGTGGTGATGTATTTTGCGTAGCCCTCGGAGGTTTGCACCTGGGCCCAGTTTTCTTCCAGGGCTAGCGTGATGAAGGACGAGGCGTTGGCCTTGGTGGGACAACTGGTGTAGTCCTCATACTCCAACAGATTTTTTGTGTCAGGGAAATCTAGTACCATCTTTGTGATGAGCTGTTCCTGCTTTCGGGTGGGCGGTTGTCCGGAAGGTTCTCCACCGTTCCCGCGTGGCGATGTACTTCATGTAGCCATCCGCACCCTGACTGCCGCCGCACTGGATGTAGGGAGTCTTGATGATCAGTTTTGCCATACATCCTCACTCCCGCTGGCATCCTTTGCGACCTGCTCGAACCGCAGACGGCCATTGGTGCGCTTCACATTGGTGATGCTGTCGGCGCGTCAGCGGCGCAGGTATTCCTCGTCCAGGTTGACGCAGTCCGCCAGGGTGCGGAGCCCCATGTTCAGTTCCACCGCCTGCTTGAACAGTAGCGATGCCATGCGGTTTTCAAACCGATCCAACTTGCCGTCCGTCCAGATAGAACTGCACCGACTTGGACAGGAACAACCCAGCGTTGTTGGCGCTGAGATAGTCCAGATAAAAGTCGATGGCATTCTCGATAAAGGCGGTGAGACTGCGGCTGCCGTCCTCTGTATATCGCCGTTCAATTGTCGCCTTTTTCTCCGGCGACAGGTACAGGGCAAATTTCTCTTTTTTCATGTGATTCGGTTCCTTTCCGGGGCTTGACCCCTAATTTTTTGCTACGGCTTTAAGGGTGGCGAGATAACGACCGCTGGACTCTGGTTTCTCTCTGATTTTGACCCCATTTGCAGCACCTGGGGAGCCCCTTGAAACTGCCCGCACTGTGGGCAGATGTGCCCGGCAAAGGCGTCGCTGGCGACGGCTTGCCTTTATCCTGCTCTATTTTTCCTCCTCCGCAGAGCCATCGAAATCGGCTCAAATCGTTCCGTAAGCCCGTGGTGGGGCAGGGACTCCGCCCTGCCCCGCGAGAGGGCACCCAGCCCCTCACAGCGGGGTACATTGGGCGGTCTTAGCCTGCCGCTCCGTGATCCATTCCAGTTCTGCCAGTTTTTCCTCATAGTGTGGGCGATCACATTCTGCGGCGGGAGAACCGTGAACCGCAGAGTTCCGTTGCGCGTCACGCCTGCTTTGGTCGTAACCTTGGTGGGCTCCACCACGATGAGCCTCCGCATATTTCAGCAGTTTATCCACTGCAACCATCTATTGGTGAAGACTGGGTGCGGTCGGTTTGTCCGCGTCCGGCAGTTCCTCTTCCAGCACTTTTTCCATCTCTCTGAGAACATATTCCAGCGTTTCCCGCTCACATTTGATTCCCACGAGACGATAGAAAAAATTGCTGTCTATCCGAAATAGTTCCATGATGCAACACTCCTCTGATTGATTCAGTTGGGCATATCCGGTTGCGGCCATCAGCCGGATCTTCGGGGATCAAAAACTTTGCCCCTCACTGATAAGAACACTCATGGGGGTTTTGTAAACCAGAAAATATAAAAAAGATGAGGAGCTCTGTCACATGACAGGGCTCCTCTTCTTTTCGTGGAGTTTTTTCAGCCGCTTTGATACCGCCATTTTGGACACACCGAAAACCTCGCCGATCTCCTCCATAGTCAGATCGCTGCCATATCGAAGTTCCACAAGTTCCCCCGGTCATCTAGTCCGCCCACAGCTTTTCGCGGATTTTCAAGATGGAAGTTCTGGAGCACTGCATCCTCCACGGGACGCCTGACACACTCCAAGCCGGACAGCACCGTTTCAAACTCACTTTTACTCAGATGCCTTTGGTCCCGCTTATCCTGTGCCCCTTCCCGTTTCCGATCCTGCTCTAGGAAGTCTGTGACCTCCCTTAGCACTGATACTGGCTCTCCTTGATAGATAATAACGACAGTATCGCTCATTTGCGTCCTTTCCGCTTTCCACGGAAGGATACACACTCGCGCTGCCGACACAGCGCCAAATACTGAATACCTTTATGGAGTTCCCTTCGTACAGGTGGTTCTAATGCCCTACGAGGCCCATGAACGTCTGAGGTTCCACCGGGGTGTGGACCTCACCGGAAAGCTGCGGGTTTAGGCTTGCGCCTGATGATAGTTTAGTACACTTGTTCTTATATACCAACACCTGGATGCTGCCCTGATCGGTAAAGGGTGGCTCCTGGAGCACAGACAGATCCTTCATCACGCCGTTATGGACAATGTACTCCACGATCTGGTTGACAAAGTAGATCTGTCGGCTGTCCAGGTTGACGTCGTTTAAGTACTGGGTGAAGGCCTCCTTAGCGGCGTTCATGTCTATGCCGACGATTTCCTGGACAAACTCTCCCAGCGGCTTTTACCCCACCTCCGCCTCATAGTCCTGTCTGGTGCCCACCTCGCTCCAGAGGATGTTCTCCAGCTCCTGCATTCCCCCGCCGTCAGCGGTACATTGAAGCGCAGCTTGGCGATGGTGGACTTGTCCTGATGCTGGCGCACATAGAACTCCGCCTTGGTCTTGTAGTTCTTCAGGTCGTCGTTCTCCAGCTCCGACTCCCTCCACTCCACGGACAGAATATCATCGGTGAAATTCGTGTTGTAAATAGTGCCGTCGTGGGGCAGGTACTTCATCAGATTCCGCAGGCACTCCCGGATGTGCTCAAACTTGTTGAACCCGGCGTTGTCCAGGTAGTCAGTATGCAGGATCTTCTCAATCAGTTCCGACTGTACTCAGATCTCTGGGATGTTGTCCACGTCCGCCACGGCGCTGGCCTCGTCCATGTCCGGCTGGAGCAGCGGCGCCACTTCGTCCTGCAGATGGAGGGTGTCCTCATAGCTGATGGTCTGATAGCCCTCCGGGTCGGCAAACTTCTCCACATACCGCAGGTGCAGCCGCACCGCGAAATTTCCCCAGTCCGGCCGCTGCACCTTGGCAAGCATCTCGCTCACCAGTTTCTCCCGGAAGGGGGTCAGTTCCTGGGTCTAATAGGCCAGATCCTGAAGCTTGTAGACGATCTGGGGCAGCTTCTTCGGGTCGGAGAACTCGTCGATGGCGCTCTGGGCGTAGGTTATATAGTTTGACCTTGGCGTAGCCGGGCAGATGGGGGTACTCCTTGCCGAACACCTCCAGGATCTTCTCGGTGTGGCGGTGAGGCCCACCAGGGGGGCGTCAAAGTAATTGAAGATGTCCCGGTATTTATTGTAGATGGAACGGTGGGCCTCGTCGCAGATGTCCAGGTCGAAGTGGCCCACGGTGAACAGCTTCCCCTCCCCATCCTCCACCGAGTCGATGCAGTTCATCATGGTCTGGTAGGAGGAAAAGACACAGTGGGCGGTGTAATTGTCCTTCTCCTCGCAGAGGTTCGTCACAGAAAGGTCGGGCAGCAGGTTTACAAAGCTGCGCTTGGCCTGGGTGACCAGGGAGTTGCGGTCGGCCAGGAAGAGATCATTTTTCACCCAGCCGTGCTGGAAGAGCACCTTCACCAGGGCGATAACCGTCCGGGTCTTACCGGAGCCGGTGGCCATCACCAGAAGGGCCTTCCGGCGGTTCTGCCCAAAGGCCTGGCAGACAGCCTTGATAGCCCTCTCCTGATAGTATCGGCCTGCGATATTCCGATCCACCTGGATGTACTTGAGGCTTGTCCGCATGGCACGGAGGTTAAATAGCTTCTCCAGATCCCTCTTGGAGTAGAAGGCAGCCACCCGGCGCTCCGGGTAGATCCCGTCGTCCAGGCGGGTGTTAAAGCCGTTAGTAAGGAAGATCACCGGCGGCGACCATACTTCTTCTCCAGCAGGTCGGCGTACAGCTTGGCCTGCTGGCGGCCCTTGGCCGGGTCCACACAGGTACGCTTGGCCTCAATGACGGCCAGGGGACGGTGTGCGTCGTCGTAGAGCACATAATCGGCATAGCCCACCTCGCTCTGGTTGGGCATACCGGGCAGTTCCACCTCACCCAGCCAGTCCTTCCCCTCGGTCCAGCCCGCATCGGTGAGCATGGCGTCAATGTACAGCTTGCGGGTCTTGTACTCGGAGAGATCCAGTGGCTTGGGGGTGTAACTGGGCTGTTGAGTCTCACGGCGGGCGGTGAGTTCTGCCCGGAGAGCCTGGTTTTCCGCTATGAGGGTGGCCAGATCCACTTCGGGCGCAGGAGCGAGAGCCGGAGCGGCGGTCTGCTGCTCCAGCAAGGCCGGGTCAAATTCCCCGGGGGTGTAAGTCGTGCCATAGCAGCAGGCCACAAAGTCCATAAAGTACCAGAGGTTTTCTAGGCACAGCCGGCCTTGCTCCAGGGTGATCTTCTTTCCGGTGTGGGCGGCGGCGTTGCCCGTTTGGCGGATGTACTTCAGGCGCTGCCACAGGTCCCGGTCCACGATGGCCCTAAAATCTTCGGTGTCCATGAGGCTGGCCAGCCGGTCGTCGTAGGGCATAACCAACCCGCCGTCCACGGAATACATCCATTTGATGGCAAACTCCATCGCTCGGCGGCAGTTCAGCACACAGGCCGCCGGGTCAATGGTATAGATTTTTTCCGCCGCGACAGCGACCTCCCCGAAGGGGGTAAATTGGGGATCGGAGAGGAGAAAATCAAAGTTAGTCATTTGAAATCACCTCAATTCTCTATATTCTCTGCTGCTTTATCCGAAAGCTCTATGAGAAGTGCTTGTAATTCCATAATTCCTTTGAGCGAGTCTTTTATTGTGTCCTTGTCAATAGCACTGTTTCTGCCATGAGTTGTGTCGTTTCTAAGCCTCTGGTCCCTTATTTTTGAAATGAGCTGTTTCATCGTAGCAGCTTCTTCGCTTGTAATACAGCCGTTTTTGCGCATAAAGCTAACATTTGCAAAAATTGATGGAGGCATCCCATCATAGAAACGCATCTCTTATCCTCCAGGAAAAAAATCCCGGCATTGTTGCGACACAGCGCGAGCCCTTGTTAATGCCGGATTTCTCTCCCCACCAACCGCCTTGATTTAATGTCGCTCTCAACCGGTCAACTGGGATAGAGAAAATTAAGCTTCTGTCATTCATTGGCATGTCCTGCATTGCGCGCCCTCGTAATTAATAAGGGGTGGTCGCTTTGCGACCACCCCTCTTTACCTTGTGTTTTTTGTAAAATTTGAATTGTCCGAGTCAGCTCTCGAACTCCCGGTCAGCCACACCTCGCGCCTCTCCTTCTCTCTGGAGTTATTTATGAGAGATTTCTCGTCTGTCTTTGCCTACACGGACCGCAGATTGCTCTATGTTATTCCAGTGTTTACAGGTGCCGCCCTCTGACGGAACTCCACACAACGCCGTATATACCGGAAGTTGGAGATTCAAGTGCTTTCCTCGGTAACGATAAATCCGGAAACGCCTTCTATACCTTTGAAATAGAAGCAGATTTGTTATCTTCCGGAAAAGCCATTTCAACCTAATCTATGCTTTTATTTGCACTTCTGAGTCATAAGAGCAATTAAAAACGAGATACAAATGGATTTTTTTGTGAGGAATACTGCACTCCACAATGTCCCTCCCTATTTGGCGTCTTGTGGGCTCGCAGTAAAAGCTAAAGGCAATACCGCATAATGGGAAAATAGTCAAAATGTGATATACTATTTTTATGGATAAGCAAATGGGTCTGCCCGCACCGAGTGATGAGCTTGCACAGGTGCGGACGAAGAAAAAAGAATTTCTCGCGCAGATTGACCGAATTATTCCGTGGGGAAAGTGGATAGCACTTATGCGTCCGTGTTATTACAAAGGAGAAGGCGGCAACAAGCCCTACGATCTGGAACGAATGCTTCGAATCTACATGATTCAGAATCTGTACAATCTTTCTGATACGGCGAGTGTTGCCGAAGTGATCGGCAGCCGCGCCTTTTCGGACTTCTGCGGCGTTGAGTCCAGTAATCAGCTACCAGACCGAGATACGCTGGGTCGATTCCGCAATCTGCTAATAAAAAACGGACTTCAGGAAAACTTTTCGCACAAGTTGTTGAGCTTCTTACAAAGCGAGGACTGACTCTCAAGAAGGGTACGATTGTGGACTCAACCTTCATCGAAGCTTCATGTTCTACAAAAAACAGGGATAAGAAACGCGACCCGGAAGCTCATTCCGCAAAAAGGGCAACACATGGCACTTCGGGTACAAGGCCCATGTGGGAGTTGACCACGAAACTGGCATTGTGCACTCATTGGAAGTTACATCCACCAACAAACACGATGTCTGTATGGTGGCAGAACTTCTTACCGGAGAGGAGCAGCTTGTCTACAGAGACAGCGGCTATCTCGGAGCCGAAAAGCGCACGGAAGCGGTAACCAGGAACAAATATAGCAAGCGTATTCATTACAAAATTAATCGTCGTCCATCCCAGAGCAAGCACAGCTCCAATCGATCCAGAGCACGGATCAAGCGCAGAGAGCGCGAAAAAGCTTCCGTCCGATCTAAAGTGGAACATGTCTTTGCTGTTGTAAAGCAATAGCTTCGCTTTCGAAAAACACGATACCGAGGTTTGCAAAAACAGACCGCAAAATTGAACATCCTGTTCGGACTTGCGAATCTGATTCTGGCTGACAGACCATGTCTGGCGGCTTGAGTTGGTGCGCACATATCGCACATATAAATATTTTAGAGGGATATCCCGTTCACAATTCATGGTTGGGATACTTTTTCTACTCAAAAGGTCATTTGAGCGGTGTTGCCTTAAAAACTCGTTTTCACATCCATCATTCGTGCGACCTCAAAAAACGACTCCTCCCGGATTGGCAAGAATCAGTTTTACGTTCCCAAGGATTTGAAAATCCGGAATATCTACCGGGAAAAACAGTTCGTCCGCACGTCTAATCAGCATGGAACCATTATTCCAAAGCAGTGTACCACTTCCATCCTCCACGATGGCGATCTGCGGATATCCAGTATGATAAAAAGACGTTTTCCCATGTACGTTTAATTGTGTCACAGAAAAGAAATCTGTATGGTCTTGCCCAATAAGTATACGCTCCTCTCCCCATTCCCCTTTGCGAAAGCATTGTTTCCGAGATTTCCATTTTTGCAAATTTTCTTCATAACTGCATCCTTGGTAAATGTACGCACCTAAAAGACGTTCATCAAAAAAAGTTTCCGATACATTATCCTCTCGAATGGTTTCCGCATAAAAAGGGCGAGCTCCCAGTGTTAGGTCAGAAGGCTCCTGTACCTCTATCAACAGGCAGCCTGCACCAACTGCGTGCGGGCACCCGCTTCCCACAAAAAATGTATCACCTGGTTGAACAAGGATTTTATGGCAAAGTCCCTCCAGTGCCGGGGTGTTGTCCTCTCGATAGTATTTTTCCCAAAGTTCAGGTGTAATCCCTTCTTTGAATCCCAGAAAAATATACGCTGGTTCAGGGGTGTCCTCGCGGGTACTAATAATGTACCAGCTTTCCTCTTTTCCGAAATCGCTGTTCCACATCTTTTTCGCCCAGGAGCGCGTCGGATGACACTGGAGTCGATACTGAACTTGAGCATCCAAAAATTTAACCAGGACTCCCATTCCAGTTCCATATCGTGCCATGTGCGTTTCTCCTAATATTTCCTTTGGAGACATGGCAATAGCCTCAAACAGGTACAGTCTTTGTCCATCTGGCAAAATTACTTTACTACATCCTTTGTATGGGTTATCTGCAGGCGGATTATTCACCGTGTTGACTGCACCAACCCAACACTCTGAACCATCCGGCAGATCTTTCGCCAGTTGGTCCCCGCGAAATCTTCCAATTTCGCGTCCGCCTTTTCCGCGGACATGGCTGGGAATGAGCTTCCAGGGCTGATGGAATTGATTCACGACAACCACTCTCCAAATATAACTTTTTATAACTTTATATAACTTTATTGTATATCATTGTAAAAGCATTTTCAACAATCACTATTGATATTTGTGAAAGTTTTTGTATAAAGCTGATTTTGATTTAATATTTAATCCGCAGTTCCAAAGATTAGTTTAACTATTTAAATAACAGGCTTTTAACAGCACTCCAGACCTTTTGTATATGCGCTGTCACTTTGTTCTTTTTATGGCCCAAAAAAGTCCCGCCTGTTTTCAGCATGTGAGCCTTCTAACAAGCGGGACATATTCTAAGAATTTTATTTTCTGATTGATCGTTTTTCCAAAGGCTTTACTTCCGAGTGGAAAGAAATTCTTCCAGCCAATCTCTGCGCTGCCGATCTTCATACCCATCTTTCGGGAAAAATACTTTTACTTGATTTCTCTGCATCTCGTCCATTATATTTTTCGGCAATTCTTCGTCGGTGATCAAAATATCAATATTTTGAGGTCGAGCAAAGGTAAAAGGCTGCACCTTTCCAATTTTTGCCTTATCCATCAACATTATTACACAGGAGGATGCCTTTTCAATTACTCTCTTCTTCAAGTGAGCCTCACTGAGATAACCACTGGCAAACCCATTTTCCAACGAAAAGCCCGAAGTGGATAGCACAGCCACATCCACATTCATACTGCTAAGCATATCCTCCGCTTGAGGCCCTGAACACGCCAGCGTGGTGCCGATTACTTGTCCTCCCAGCAAATTGACATTATACCCGTTTCGCTGCGACAATTCTACAGCTATATTTGCGCCGCTGGTGATAATGGTATAATGTCCATCCGGCAACCGCTTTGCCAACGAATACGTTGTACTGCCTCCATCCAAATAAAGCGCGTGATATGGATTTAGCAGCCCAACAGCAATTCTAGAAATTTCCTCTTTTTCATATACATTCTTTTTTAATCGGTAAAAAAAGGATTGTTCTTGCTCTGTAACCTGACTCCGCACCGCCGAGGCCCCGCCCCGAAATCTGCGGATATATCCCAATTCTTCCAACTTAGCCAGGTCTCTCCAAAGCGTCATAGGTGTATAGTCCGATACAAGCTCCTGCAGCTCTTTGATCTGCACGCTGCCCTTGCTCTCAATGAAATATAAAATTTTCGCCTGTCTTTCATTCATAATCGTCTATCCCCTACTCAGCCTTTACTCAGAGTTTTCTAAAAAGTCACATAGCGGATCACAGGTCTTGGGTTTTCCCGGATAAACGTCTGCAGTTGCGTGTAAGAACACATCCCCGCATTTGCGCCCACTGCTTGGATTACGTGGGAAGAAGCTGCTGTGGCAGTGATCACACACTCTTCCGGCGTACAGTTATGGATCAATCCTGTCAGAAACCCCGCGCAGTAAGCATCGCCCGCGCCAGTGGTTTCCACCACCGGAACATCATAAGTTCCGCAATAAAAAGCGCAATCCCGTGTACGGAAAAAACTGCCCGCCGCTCCCAACTTAATTACAACATGCCTGACGCCGCGGTCCAGAAAGAATCCGGCAATCTCCCACGGGTCTTCAAGGCCGCTGATCAGCACAGCCTGATCTATACTGGGAAGGAAATAATCCAAATATGGATAACAGGGGCGGATGATCGCATCCCATCGGCCAGAAAAATCATTCGTGACATCCATGGATGTCACCACTCCAGCTTTTTGAGCAGCTTGAAACAGTTCGGCTGCCCCCTGGCCATCGAAAGCCGGCAGGTGAAATGTACCGCCCACCTGCAGGATCCTGCAAAGCGGCAGAAGGGAACGATCCACGTCAGATGCCGAAAATTCCAGACTGGTCCCGCCATAGTAAAAGAACGCACGCTCTCCCTCCTGCTTGATGAGAACATTTACCTTCGTGTGAGGGCACTTGGACCTTACCACGTGGGAAACATTTACGCCTGCGTTTTTCAGCTCTTGAAGTACGAATTCTCCGCCAACATCAGTCCCGATTCGCCCTATATAACAAACCTGGTTGCCCAGTTTGGCCAAATCCACCGCATTGTTCAGGGCATCGCCGCCGGATTGGATCGAAATTCTTTCTATTGGGCTGCACTTATTAGAAAAAGAGCATTCCGTCACCGGTCTGGTGATGATATCGACCGCCGTTTCGCCTAAACATAAAACATCAAACATATCTCATCCCTCTGTTCGATGCAACCACTTATATAACAATAGATGTTATCATAAAAGCAGCATCATCGTCAAATATATTTTTTATTTTTGGTAGATTTTCTTTGCTTTTTTGCGCATATGGCAAGCAAAGCCTCCGGCATATGACCGGGGGCTTCGCTCTTCCGCCGTATTATGGCTTAATGAAATCCTTGATTTTCGCCCCGGGGCCCCAGGTAGCTTCCCAGCCGTCCAGGAAATCCCGCGTGGTGGAAACAGAGGGCTCATTCTGCATCCACTGTGTGATGTTATCCGCATTCAGGTTGACAGCCTGACAGCCGCAGCCGATACAGTCGCTAAACTGCTGATGGTTCCTCACCCCAACGCCCATCAGTTTCCCATGGCATCCGCTCTCTAGCACATAGGCGGCAATGTCTTTTAGCGTCTTCGAGGCGTCATATCCAGCACTGACCATGTAATTATACAAAACAGCCACATAGTCAGCACCAGCCTGCAATGCCATGACGGCCTGAATGGTGGTGAAGCAGAGGGTTCCCAGCGTACGGTATCCTTGTTCATGCAAGGTCTTCAGCGCCTTGATTCCGACCTCGTTGGCAGGAACTTTTATATATGTATCCCGCCCCGCAATTGAACAAATATACCGGGCCTCCGACAAAATGTCCTCATAGTTCTCAGAAGTAACCTGGGTAAACAGCTTTTTGTCTCCCACCGCCTCCCGTAGGAGCCGCAGGTTCTTCTCATAGGGAGTTCTGCCCAGATTCCCCATCATTTTCGGATTTGTGGTAATGCCGTCAAGGGGATAGAGATCCAGATATTTTTTTACCACATCGACCCGTTCCTCATTGAGATACAATTCCATTGCGACGCTCCCCTCCATATTCTCAATCAAGTTCCCATGACTCCCTCGGCCATGACAGTCAGACCCCCATACGGTTTTCCCGGATCTGCTCCAGCTCGGTGTAATTATGGGTGCAGACATGTCCCGGCAGCGGCAGGAGCCGTTGATGGATGGCATCCACGATCCATTCGGGCTGTGGGAAAAACGCCTTTTCCAGCTCGTGGGCAGGTGTAATCCAGTTCTTGGACCCTATAACCACCGGCGGCGCATCCAGGTCGTCAAAGGCCAGTTCGGTGATATTCGAGGCCAGATTGCGCATGAAGGAATTTCGTTCACAGGCGTCCCCAGTGATGACGATCCGCCCAGTCTTATGAACAGAGGCAATAACCGAATCATAATTGAACGGTACCAAGCTTCGGGCATCAATGACTTCCGCCGACACGCCATATTTTTCCTGTAGAATTTTTGCCGCATCCATGGCACGATATAGCGTAGCACCGATGGAGAGGATCGTGACATCCCTGCCGACTCTTTTTACATCCGGCTCCCCCAGAGGAATCTCGTATTCTTCTTCCGGTACCCCCTCCGGCCGGAACAGCTCACCAATATCGTAGATCCTCTGGCTCTCCAGGAAAATCACAGGATCTGTCCCGTTAAGTGCGGACTGCATCATTCCCTTTGCATCATAGGGCGTGGCAGGAAACACCACCTTCAATCCGGGAATATGGGCGCAGAGCGCGGACCAGTCTTGAGAGTGCTGAGCTCCATATTTCGATCCCACACTCATTCGTACGATCACCGGCATTTTCAGCTCTCCGGCGCTCATGCTCTGCCATTTTGACAGCTGGTTGAACAATTCGTCACCTGCGCGGCCCAGGAAATCACAATACATGATCTCCGCCACCGCCCGGCCGCCGCTCATCGCGTAGCCGATCGCCGCGCCCACGATTCCCGCTTCGGCAATGGCCGTGTTGAAAAAACGATGATAGGGCAGCGCCTCTGTAAACCCACGGGTTACGGCATAGGACCCGCCCCAGTCCCGGACATCTTCGCCGAAGAGCACCAGCGTTGGATCCTCATAGAATTTTTTCAAAATGGGCTCCGCCAAAGCGTCCCGCATCTGGAAAACCTTGTTTTTGGAAACCGGCTTTCCGTCCGCATCTACGCCCCGGCGCTCTTTCTTTTTGAACGCGATGGCCCGAGGTCCCTCTTCATAGGGCAGCAGCACCTCTGCCTTCCGATCCGGATCCATGCTGCGGATCTTCTGGTTGGAGAACATCAGATCCCCAATGGCATTGCACTCTTTTCCAAACACATCCAATCTTGGGGAAACCGTTTCATCAACGCCCAGTTTCATGTTCCGCAACATATCAGACCGTACCGCATCCCAAATGGCGTCCAGGTCGCTCTGCCCACAGACTCCGGCTTCTATCAGCTGCCGACCGTACTCTCTGATGGAATCCTCAGCCTCCCAAAGAGCAATCTCCTCTTTTGTGCGGTAACTGCTGGAATCAGAGGGCGAATGCCCCGAGATCCGATAAGTGACAATCTCCAGCAGAACAGGCCCGTCCTTTTTTGCAACATCCTTCTTCCGTTTGTAAGCGTCAATCACCGCCAGGGGGTTGTACCCGTCCACCCGTTCAGCGTGCATCTGCATAGGATTCAGCGCCGCTCCGATACGGGCGGGCATCTGATATCCCATGGTCTCTCCGTTGGTCTGTCCGCCCATGCCGTAGCTGTTGTTCCAAATATTGAAGATGATGGGCATTCCGCCTCCGTCTTTTCCCCACAACGTGCGATACTGATCCATGGAGCTTATGACCATGCCCTCCCACACAGGGCCGCACGCGGTCGCAGCATCACCGATGTTGCAAACGACGATGCCCGGCTTCTTATTGCTCAGCTTATACAGCGCCGCGCCGGGGGCAATGGACCCGGAGCCTCCCACGATGGCATTGTTGGGATAAATTCCAAACGGAGTGAAAAACGCGTGCATACTGCCGCCCAGGCCGCTGTTGAACCCGTTCTTTCGCCCAAATGTCTCACAAATCATGCCGTACAGCAGGAAATCCCGCCCCAGCGCCCGAAGCTCTTTTTTCCCGTCATCCACGACTCCCCGGATCCTACCGCCAGCGAAAGTGGACATGATCCGATCCAATTTCTCCGCTTCCATGGTCTCCACAGCCCGAAGCCCGCGGGCCAGAATCTCTCCGTGACTGCGGTGGGAACCGAAGCTGAAGTCATCCTCATTCAGGCAATAGGCCTGTCCCACATAGGCCGCCTCCTGACCGATCCCCAGATGCGCGGGACCGGGATGGGTATAGGGTACTCCCTGGTATTCGCTGGTCGTCTTGATGAGATTGAGCATGGTCTCAAACTCACGGATATAACACATGTCACGGTAAATGTTAATCAGGTCTTTTTTTGAAAAGTTCTCTGCCGCTTCCTTTACAGTTTTTTTGTATTGATTTACGGGAATATCGTTGAAATGAATCTTCCCGGAGGCACGCAGGACACCAGGGTCGATCAGAAGTTGCTTGGACATGGCTGTCTGTTCCTTTCCATTTTAATTTCAGGCAAATTGGCACGCCGCTTCTCGAATGATCTCAGCAACTGTGGGGTGCGGAAACACCTGTTTTTTGATCAGATCGATGGGCACCGCAAGTTCAATGAAAATGCCGACTACCGCAATAAATTCCGAAGAGTAGTTGGCAAGGACCTGTGCTCCCACCACAGTCCGCAGCTTTTTATCTATCACCAGTTTGAAAATGCCGTCTCCATTCTCATTTTCTGCCACATAGCGTCCGCTGTAGGCCATAGGGATCCTGACGACCGCCACATCTAGCCCCTGTGCCTTCGCCTCTTCCTCCGTCAGGCCCACGCTGGACAATTCTGGGATCGTATAGAGAACACTGGGGATTGCCCGATAGCTCATAGTATCCTTCTGACCTAGGATCGTATGGACCGCAACCTCCGCCTCCCGATAGGCGGTATGCGCCAGCATGCTCTTTCCATTGATATCGCCCACCGCATAAATGCCTGGAACATTGGTCCGCATATGGCAGTCTGTTCGGACTGCGCCGTTTTCCAGCAGTACCCCGACGCTTTCCAGGCCAAGGTCCTGGCTGTTTGGTCTCCGCCCAAGCGCCACAAGGACACGGTCCGCCTCCAAGTCAAACGTCTCGCCGCCGCGCTGACACAGCACACGGCTGTTTCCAATGGCTTTGACACAGGCATTGAGTTCGAACCGCATTCCTCCGCGCTCATAATTTTTCTGCAGCAACTTTACCAGATCTTTGTCGCAGGGCCCGGCAATATGGTCCATCATCTCCACAACCGTGACCGCGGTTCCTGTCATCTGGTAGTAAGAGGCCATCTCCAAACCGATGACGCCGCCTCCGACCACCACCAGCCGTTTCGGTGCTTCGCAGGAAAAGAGCAGTTCCCGGTTGGTGACGGCGAACCCGCTGTTCAGGGATTCCCGCAGCCCCTCGATAGGCGGCAGCACACTTTCGGATCCTGTGGCAATGATCAGGTTCTTTCCGACATAACGATCTCCGTTTGCCTTCACGGAATATCCGGCAGGATCCTTTCCCGTGATCACAGCGCGGCCGTTGACGGTTGTCACCCCGCTGGCTTTCATGGCGGCACACACGCCACCGACCAGCGTCTTGATCACGCGCTCCTTGCGGGCGATCACCGCAGCATGGTCCACCCGCACGCTCTCTGCAGTGACTCCGTAAGCAGCGCTGTCCAATGCATGGTCATATAGCTTTGCGCTGTGGAGCAAGGTCTTTGTGGGGATGCATCCTTCATTCAGGCAGGTCCCGCCCATGTGGCGATCCTCGATGCACAGCGTTTTCAGCCCTGCCTGCCCCGCTCTTTCCGCAGCCAAATATCCGCCGGGCCCTCCACCCAGTACGATCAGATCATAATACACAATAGTCCTCCCTCACTGTGCTAGCATCTCTGTAAATTGCTCCATGGCAGTCTTCAGTTCTTTCAGGAAACGCGAGGCTGGCGCGCCGTCCAGAGCACGGTGGTCATAAGTAAGAGAAAGCCCCATGGCAGGATACACCGTGACTTGACCCTCCACCGTTCTGACCCGGTCCACCATACAATTTACACCCAGAATGCCGGTTTGCGGCGGATTGATGATGGGTGTGAACATTTCAATATCCAGCGTCCCCAAATTTGAAATGGTAAAGCTAGCACCTGTCAGCAGGTCGGGGCTGATGGCCCCTCCCTGTGCGGCCGTAGCCAGTTCCTTGCTCTCTTTGGCAATCTCACAGAGAGATTTGCAGTCAGCATTAAAAATCGTCGGAACGATCAAGCCGCGAGGGGTGTCTACTGCCACGCCAAGGTGCACATGGTCAAAATATCGGATGTGGTCTCCCAGAAAATGAGCGTTCAAGACCGGATGATTTTTCAGCACCCGGGAAACCGCAAAAAGGATCATATCGTTGTATGTGATGGTAGGGAGCTTCAAAATCGCCTCCGCATTTTTGAGCCTTCTGCGATACGCGACGATACCGCTGGCATCAAAAGATGTCTGATGGGTCAGCTGAGCGGAGGTGCTGAGCGATTTCTGCATGGACGCCGCAATGCGCCTGCGAATATTGGGCAACGGTTCGTCATGGTACCCGGTAGGAGCGGCAGCTGGTCCTGCCAGCAGCGTGGCCGGTGCCTCTATTGCAGTACGCGGTATACGGAGCACATCACGCTCGAGAATGCGCCCATGTGGTCCGGTTGGCACAGCTGCGGCAGGGTCCACGTGGATCCGCTCTGCGGTGGCACGCGCACGGGGAGAGACCCCACCCGTCAATACACGGCCACTCTCCTCTCTGCTTTCTAACGGAACAGCCTCTACCACGGAAGATGTCGGCGCCTCAGGTGCCGCCTCTTCGTTCTCCGCTAAAAGTGAAGAGATGTCCTCTCCCTTTTCGCCGATCACAGCCACAGTATGTAAACAGGGGATATCGTCTCCCGGCTCACACAGCACCGCCAGAAGCGTACCGGCCACCTTTGCCTCTTCTTCAAAAGTGGCTTTATCTGTCTCATAAGAGAACAATACGTCTCCTATTTCCACTGTGTCTCCAACTGCCTTCTTCCATTCTCCAAACAAACAGCTCTCTACAGACTGGCCCTGTCTTGGCATAATTATTGCTGTCGCCATGTTTGACCCTCCAATCGCTCCTCATTGTATTGTTGTTTATAACTATTTAATGTTATAAATGTTATATAAAATGTTATCACTCAAGAATTCAATTGTCAAGCTTCTGGCGGAAAATTAACCACCATCTATTGCTTATTACACAATTTTTGTGGTTTTCTACAATTTATTTTGAATATTTTTGTCAATGCCAGCATGCCTATCATTTCTTTTTTTCTTGACCTTTTATTCATTCTGTGATATTTGTATTATACAAACGTTATAATTATTTCTTTTTATAACATATTCGTGTTATGAAATCAACAAAAAAGAGGGGAACACCTATGGTCATTTCGCCGCCAGAGCAGCCCACCGCGCGCGTCAAACAACTCAAAGAAGCATTTCTTTCCTTGACTCCGGAGATGTGCTGTGAGCGAGCTGTTATTTATACAGAGGTGTATCAGCAAAACGAATCACTTCCTCCTATTCTGAAACGTGCCAAAGCTCTGCGGAGAACGCTAGAAGAAATGACCATCTTTATTCAAGATGGAGAAGTCATTGTCGGTCATCCCGCCTCCCGTCCGCGTTCTGCCGAGGTCTTCCCAGAAGTCAACATTGAATTTATGAAGGAAATCGACCTCTTTGAGACCCGGGAGTACAACCGTCTAAAGGTCCCGCCCCATGTAAAGAGCACACTGCTGAAGTTGGCGCCCTACTGGCAGGGCAAATGTCCCCACGACTATCTGGAAAAACGTCGCAGCGACTCCCTCCGCCGCGGATTTTCCATAGGGTTGCTCTCCGACCCTCACGAGTGGAGCGGCTTCGCTCACGTAGCCATGGATTACCGCAAGCTCCTCCAAAATGGTGTGGAAGGGATCCGTCAGCAGCTCGCAGCAGCAAAAGCCGCGCTACAGCCGCAAGACCCAGAGTACGCCGAAAAGCTGGCATTTTATCAGGCGGAGGAGGAATTGTGTCAGGGAATGCTGGCTCTGGCCCAGCGATACGCCGCGCTGGCAAGAGAAAAGGCCCAGGCGGAGCGCTATCCCACCCGCCGACAGGAATTGTTGACCATGGCGGCGGTATTGGACCGTGTCCCAGCCAGGCCCGCCTCTTCGTTCCAGGAAGCTGTTCAAACAGTCTGGCTGATGCAGATGATTCCTCAGATCGAATCCAACGGTTTTTCCATTACACCAGGCAGATTTGATCAATATTGTAACGCGTATCTGGAAAAGGATCTGCGGGATGGAACAATCACCCTCGAATACGCTCAGGAACTGACGGATCTTTTCTTTTTGAAGTTCTGTGAGATCTTGCGGGTGGACAGCAAGGGTGCCGCGGAAGTAAACGCAGGCTATGCGTCCGGCCAAAACCTGGTGGTGGGAGGCCTGGATGCCGATGGCAACGACGCCACCAATTTGCTCTCCTACCTCTGTCTCATGGCGAATCGCCACATCCGCCTGAATCAGCCAAATTTCACTGTCCGGCTTCACGAAGGCACACCCAAAGAATTTCTGGACAAAGTAGTTGAAAGCATCGGCTGCGGAAATGGCATGCCGCAGGTCCTGAACGATGCTTGCATCATCCCGTCACTGGTGGAGCACGGGATCCCCCTGCGGGAGGCCAGGGATTATATTCCCGTTGGGTGTGATGAGATCAGCGTCCATCGGCATTGGGCCCGCTGCAACGGCGGATACATCAATCTTGCAAAGCTCCTGGAAATCGCCCTGAATCACGGCAGCGATATAAAATATGGCATTTCTCTTCTGGAACCGGATTCTGTTCAGCCGGCCTCCTTTGAGGATTTTTACCAGCGTTATCTGGACTGTTTGCGGGCAGGAGAACAGCTACAAATCGAAGAATCCCTTTTGACCGATGAGATCCACCGGGAGATTCTTCCCCTTCCATTTGTCAGTCTCTTTTTGGACGACTGTGTCGCCCGCGGACTAGACTGTACCAACGGCGGCGCGGTATACAACACCACGGGACTGGTGGCAGTTGGCACCGCGACGGTAGCCGACTCCCTGTATGCGATCAAACGGCTCGTCTACGATGAGAAGAAGCTGACTCTGGGCGAATTGACAGAGATCCTGCGCAATAACTTTGAAGGTCAGGAGTATCTGCGGCAGTTCATTTTAAACCGCTTTGAAAAATTCGGAAACGATCAGGACTGCGTAGATCGTCTCGCTGTCGGCATCACGGATGCATTTGCCGACGAATTGGAGAAGCATCACAACAGCCGTGGGGGTGCTTTCTGGGGAGCCCTCTACTCCGTAAGCGCGCAAGTAGGCCTGGGTAACGTCTGCTGTGCCACCCCCGACGGCCGACTGGACGGGCTTCCGTTGTCCGATGGACTGACTCCCATGTATGGAATGGACCGCAACGGACCAACGGCAGTTTTGGCTTCACTTTCCAAGATCCATCAAAAGCGCTTCCCCAACGGGATCATCGTGAATCAGCGCATGAGCGGCTCCCTGTTCAAAACGCCTGAGGGCCGCGAAAAAATGGCACAACTGCTCCGGGCCTTTGTTGCCGCCGGCTGTTTTCACTGGCAGTTCAATATCGTGGACAACAAGGTCCTGCTGGCCGCCCAGAAAGACCCTGACGAGTACCGGAGCCTGGTTGTTCGGGTCGCAGGATACAGCGCCATCTTTGTAGAGTTATCCGTAAAGGCTCAAAATTCGATCATTGATCGCTATGAAGCGGATCTGGCGTAATGTGAGGTGACTAATGGGGATCATTTTTGATATCCAGCGCTTCTGTATTCATGATGGCCCCGGCATCCGCACCACCGTATTTCTGAAAGGCTGTCCTCTCCGGTGCATCTGGTGTTCCAACCCTGAATCCCAGCAAACCGGCCCTCAGTTTATGTTCAGTAAAGACCGCTGCATGGGCTGTATGGAATGTCTCCGTGCCTGCCCGGAGCACCAGCCCCCTTCCTCCGCGAGTTATCTCGAGGGGACATGCCGGTTATGCGGAAGCTGTGAAGCAGTCTGCCCAAGGGGTGCGATCAGTCAAAAAGGCCGCATCGTCTCGCCTGCGGAACTTGTGGAAGAACTCCGCAGGGACGCCGCTGTATTTTCATCCACCAGTGGCGGCGTCACATTCTCCGGAGGAGAGCCTCTGATGCAGGCGGACTTCCTGCGGCAATGTCTGGTCCTCTGCAAGCAGGCTGGTATGGACACCTGCTTAGAAACTACCTGTTATGCGCCATGGGAAACGATTTACCTTTGCATACCCTATGTGGACCATTTTCTGTGCGATGTGAAAAATCCCCTCAGCGACCGGCACCGAGCGTTCACTGGCGTCCCCAGCGAGAAGATCCTTGCGAACGTAGCTCAATTGATCACAGAAAAGGCAGATGTCACAGTCCGCATCCCTGTGATCCCCGGTTTCAACACGGATCAGGAAAGCGAGTCTGCATTCATCTCCTATTTTTACTCCTGTCATCCGAAGCAAATCGAACTTCTTCCCTACCATTCATACGGAGAAAAGAAATACGAGCTGTTGCGGCGCGCCTACCCCGGCGCCGACATTCCGGGCGAGCAGGCGCAGAGTTGCGCAGAAGCATTGCAGCACACTCTGCTGGAGCAGGGTTTCTCGGTCCGCATCAGCGGATAACTTCATCGGTTTATTTTAAGTTTCTTGTCCCCAAAAACTTTCCGCAAAAATCTGAAATAGAAAGGTGATCACTGTGAAATTCTTCCTGGATACTGCCAACCTTGATGAAATCAAAAAAGCGTTTGAACTGGGCATTCTGGATGGGGTAACGACCAACCCCGCACTCCTGTCCAAACAGTCCGGGTCCTACAAAGAGGGGGTCCAAAGCATCGTAGCTTTGACCGGAGGCGCTATCGTTTTTGCAGAGGTGCTGGCCACGGAGCCGGAGGGAATGATCCGGGAGGCTAAAGAAATCTCTGCCTGGGGACCTAATATGGTGATCAAGCTGCCTATGACTCCCGCCGGGATCCAGGCCTGTGCCTCTTTGACAAAAGAAGGGATCTCCTGCGCGGTGACCCTGATCTATTCGGAACCTCAGGCCGTGGTCGCCGCCAAAGCCGGAGCCAAATACATTGCGCCTTTTGTTGCCCGCGCCAATGAAGTTGGAGTGGACGGTATTGAGACCATTTCCAAAATCGCCCAAACCTTTCAGTCGCACGCCATCCAGACAGAGATCCTAGCCGCCTCAGTCCGCAACGGCCATGACGCCGCCAAGGCGCTTCGCTGCGGCGCCACTTCTGTCACGCTTCCCTACGGCGTGTTGATGGGCATGATGAAAAACCCCGTTACTGATATGACACTCAACAGCTTCCTGGATCTGTGGAACAGCAAAAGCGCCAGCGGCGTGTTCTGAGCCGTCATTTTCTCTTTTCGTAAACAGGCCTTCACGGCTTATTTAAAAACTACTAAGGAGAAAGGATATTGATTATGAAAAGAAAGTTCTTTGCAGCCGTCCTGGCTCTGGCCATGGTACTCTCTCTGGTGGCCTGTGGCGGAACCAACAGCTCCGGCACCTCCTCTGATAGCTCTGATGAAGCGGATACCTCTTCAGAAGCAACCTCCTGGGTGCCGGATAAGAACATCACTGTCGTTGTCCCTTACGGAGCCGGCGGCACCACAGACCTGAGCACCCGCGCCCTGCTGGATGTTGCGGGTAAATCTCTTCCCAGCGGCGTGAACTTCGTAGTTGAAAACGTAGCCGGCAGCGGCGGCATGGTGGGCTGTGAACAGGTCGCCACCGCTAAAGCCGATGGCTACACCCTGGTCGCCATGTCCTGTGACCTTCCCCTCAACCGCGCTCTGGGCGTAACAGAAATGGTGGCAGAAGAGGCCTTCATTCCCCTTTGCCGCACACAGAACGAACCCTATGCCATTATTGTCCGCAGTGATTCTGATATCCAGTCTCTGGAGGATATGGTGGCGGTCGCCCAGTCCGGCCCCGAGGCGCTGAGCATCGGCATTACCGGTATCGGCACTGGCAATGGTCTGGCTTGCCTGACTTTCCAGGAGTATTTCGACTGTGCACTGAAGCTGGTCCCCTTTGATTCCGCGGCCGATGCCATGGTGGCTGTGGTGAACGGTCAGGTAGACATGACGATCAACTCCGCTGTTTCCGCCGCCGGGCAGGTGGAAGCCGGCGAGCTGAAGATCATCGGTGTGACCGCCAACGAAAAATCTCCTACCATGCCGGAGGTCCCCGCTCTGGGCGAGGTGTTCGACGAAGCATCTGAAATGGCCGTATACTCCTGGATCACGGTCGCCGCTCCCGCCGGAACGCCCGACGAAGTGGTCAACTATCTGTTCGACCTGCTGAACACCGCCTGCAAGTCCACGGAATATGCAGACGCCGTGGAGGGCTTCTATATGACGCCACAGCCGCTGGATTCCATTGATAAGATGGTCGATTACTGGAAATCCCAGTATGAGTACTATGTCTATGCGCTGGGTGACCAGGCAGCCGTCTGATCGCTGAATCCCCGCATCCAGCATCTTCTCAGCAAGGGGAGAAAGGGGGGTGCCTTCCCTTTCTCCCCATTCGGAAACGGAGGCTTCATGTGAAAAAATATAACATTGTTACAGGAACCATATTTTTGCTTATTGCCATCGGAGCATATGAAATTGGCACATCCTTTGTTGCCAAACTTCCAACCGATCCTTTGGGCCCTGCATGGTGGCCGGAATGTCTCTCAATCGCTCTTGGCATCTTCTCCATTCTATTGATCCTGCAGGGCGTGCTGACCCCCAAAAGCAAGGACAAGCCCGCCCCCATCCATTTCAAATCCGAAGGTTTTCACCGTGTTGTAAAGCTCAGCGGTGTTTTGATCATATTTGCCGCCATCACCTATTTTCTTGGGATCTACATTGGGCTTTTGCTGATGGTGCCTACGGTTATGTATCTGTTGGGGGAGCGCAAAAAGCTAATCCTGGCCGTTTTCTCCGTCAGTACCTGTCTGTTTGTATTCATGATATTCAAGCTGCTGCTGATGGTGCCTCTGCCCACAGGGCTACTATTTGACTGAGAAAGGGGACTGACATATGGAATATATCCTGCCTGCCCTACAAATCGTCTGTACGCCCCACGGGATCGCCGTTATTTTTCTGGGCGCCCTGTTCGGCATTCTCTGTGGCGCTATGCCCGGCCTGTCCTCCATCATGGCCATGACCATCCTGATGCCCTTCACGTTCTCTCTGGACGGTCTGTACGGCATCTTAATGCTGCTGGGCGTCTTCTGCGGCTCAGTGTATGGCGGCTCCATTACCGCCATCCTTATCAATACCCCCGGTACCGCCAACGCAGCTGCGACCTGCCTGGACGGTTATCCCATGGCCCAGCGCGGTCAACCGGACCGTGCCATATCCATTTCCACCAGTGCCTCCTGCTTCGGTGGTCTTTTCGGCTCTTTTTGCCTACTCTTCACCGCTCCCCTGCTGGCCTCCGTGTCCATCAAGTTCGGTGTGGCCGAATACTTTGCCCTAGGCATTTTCGGCCTGAGCATCGTCACCGGCGTATCCTCCAAATCCATGATCAAAGGCGTCATGGGCGCCATTCTGGGCCTGTTGATGGGTACGGTAGGCATCGATACCCTGTCTGCCACCTTCCGCTACACGTTCAATGTTACATACCTGGTGGCGGGTATCGCCTTTGTTCCCCTGTTGATCGGTCTGTACGCCCTGGCGCAGTGCTTTACCACCTCTGAGGGGAATCTGGAAGAGATGACCCGCAGCAGAAAAGTAAAGCTCAAGCAGATCCTGCCCAGTCTTCACGACATCAAGCGCTGTACGCCTGTGGTTGTGGGCTGCTCCATCCTCGGCACCATTATCGGCGCCATTCCTGGCACGGGCGGCGACATTGCTTCTTGGGTGGGTTATAACGAAGCCAAACGATGGGTGAAAAAAAATGAAGTTCCCTTTGGTGAAGGCACTCCCGAGGGAATTGCCGCTCCAGAGTCCGCCAACAACGCCATCGTGGGCGGCGCGCTGATCCCCCTCCTCACACTGGGAATTCCAGGAGACGCCGGTACAGCTCTGCTATTGGGCGCGCTCATGCTGCAAGGTATTACGCCTGGTCCCCTTTTGTTCACCAGTCAGGGGGAGAAGGTCTATACCATCATTATAGGTCTGTTTTTTGCGAACATCGCATTCGCTATCCTAGGTTTCTGCGGAATCCGGATTTTTGCAAAGATCGGCAACCTTCCCCAGAAATGGCTCACTCCCCTGATTTTTACCTTCTGCACCGTGGGCACGTTTGCCCTCAACAACAACTTCGGTGATGTCATCTTTATGCTGGCCGCCGGTATCATTGGTTACGTTCTCCTCAAACTGGATTTTTCCATGCCACCCATTATTCTTGGATTGTTGTTGGGCAACACGGTGGAAAGCAATCTGCGCCGGGCCATGACTCTCTCCGGCGGCGATCTGAGCTACTTTTTAACGCGTCCGATCGCTATGGTCTTGCTGGTCATTTCCGTGATCTCTCTGTTTTATCCCGTTATCGTTCCTGCTATCGCACAATATAAAGGTCGAAAGAAAGGGAACTAGCAAAGCACCGACTCTGAAATTTAGCCCACTAAGCAGAAGCGGACAAGTGAACCTACAGGGCGTTCGCTTGTCCGCTTTTTTAAATATAAATTCTTACTACGTCCAGCCAGGCTTTCAATCACTTTGAACACCAGGGGGGTATTATGATCATAGCTCCTAAAGAACTATTGCGGGATGCCCAGGAGAGGCATTATGCGATTCCTGCTTTTAATTTTTACAATCTGGATGGCTTATTTGCGGTGTTGGAAGCCGCAGAGGAAGAGCAGGCCCCCATCATTGTGGAAATTTACCATGTCTATTACCCATTTTTGCATCAAAAGGTCATTTGCAGCGCCGTTCAGGAGACTCTGCGCTCCGCTCGCATCCATGCATATCTGCATCTGGATCACGCCACTGACCAACAGGTTTTGATGGCTGCCATTAAAGATGGGTTTCAATCCGTCATGGTGGATGGTTCCACCGCTTCTCTGGAAGAAAATATCGCCTTTACAAAACAAATCACAACCATTGCCAAAGAGAACGGAGTTTATACAGAGGCTGAGGTCGGACATGTTGCCAGGGTCGGCACGGAGAACTCCGAGGGGAGTCTCGCTACTGTGGCTGATTGTGTACGTTTAACTTCGGAAACAGGGGTTGACTCCTTGGCAGCAGCCGTAGGAACAGCCCATGGAATATATCAAACTCTCCCCAAAATCGACTTTCAACGGATCCGGGAAATCCACAATGCTGTAAAAATTCCCCTGGTCCTTCACGGCGGCTCCGGCATTCCTGATGAGGCGATTCAGAGAGCGATCCTCTGTGGCATCTCTAAAATCAATATCGGCACTGAATTAAAATACGCATGGTCAGATGCTATGAAAAAAGGGCTTTTGGACGGAGAAAAAGAACCTCGTATTCTCTCGGCTTTTGCTCGGATGCAAGTAAAAGCCGTTGCAAAGCAAAAAATCCGTCTTTTGGGGGCTACCGGCAAAGACACCTTTTTATGACACAACATATTGGCCTTATCCATGTTGTAATTCAGCCACAGCGTTTGAAAAGTCAGAGACAGGGCAGGTATCGTTCGATACCTGCCCTGTCTCTGATTTCATACGTTTTTTGAGATCCCGGGAAAGGTCATCACCTAAACGAAAAAACAGAAGAACCGCTGCGGGTCCCTTGATACAGATCCCGAAAGGCTGGACCGTCATGCATGGATGAGATGCTGGGACGGTCCTTCAATTCTGTCTGTTTCTCAGTGGTGTGAAACCATGTGGATGGCCCGGCCTCCCGCATGGTCTCGGTAACCGTGGGGTGGCTGTGGATCGTGGCGATCAGCTCATCCAGAGTGGCCTCCACGCCAATGGCCAGAGCGCCCTCGGTGATCAGGTCTGTGGCCCGGGGCCCGATGATGTACATGCCTAGAACCTCGCCGCACTTCTTTCCGGCGATGATCTTCACTAGGCCCTCCCCGACATTGAGAATGAGGCTCTTTCCGTTTGCAGCCATAGGGAACTTGCTCACCTTGTAATCGATGCCCTTGGCCTGCCCCTCAGCCAGGCCCACAGAGGCGGCCTCCGGCTCCATATATACAGGTGGGGTTGGTGGACTCATCATACTTGGCGTCCATGCCCATAATGTTCTCCGCAGCCACTTCGCCCATGGCGCTGGCCGTATGAGCAAGCTGAGCATACCCTTTCACACAGTCGCCAATGGCATAGATACCGGGCACGTTGGTCTCCATCTTCTCATTGACTAGAATGCGGCCCTTTTCGTATTTGATGCCGCATGCGTCCAGCCGTAGGGAATCCGTATTCGCCTGCCGGCCCACAGCCACCAGCATCTTCTCATCCTCGAAAGCCACAGTCTCGCCGGCCTTATTCCTGCACACAACCTTGGCGCCCACAGGGCTGGCCTCCACGGCCTGTACCGGGCACTCCAGGTTGAACGCCATGCCCATCTTCTTCATGTGGGCCACGCCGATCTTGGTCAGGTCGCCGTCCAGCGTGGGTAGCATGTGGTCCATGGCCTCCACCACAGTGATCTTGGTGCCGAAGGCCACATAGGCGCAGACCAGCTCCAATCCGATGACGCCGCCACCGATGACCACCATGCTCTTGGGCAACTGTTCCAAGCTCAGGGCGCCGGTGGAGTCGATGCAGTTCGGATTATCCTTGATGCCGGGGATCGGGGGAACGGAGTTCATGGAGCCAGTAGCTAGAATGTGCACATCTGCGTCCAACGCTTCCTCGGTGTCGTCGTTCCTCAGGACGTTCATCTTCTTGGTGCCCAGGAAATAGGCCTCGCAGTCGATCTTCTCGATCTTGTTGGTCTTCAGCAGTCCCGCTACGCCACTGGTCAGCTGTTTGGAGACGGCGTTCTTGTGGGCAATCACCTGGGGGAAGTTCACCCGGACGCCGTCCGTCTCCACGCCGATCTCCGCGCCCTGGTCCTTGATCTGGGACACCAGCTCTGCGCTGTGCAGCAGGCACTTGGTAGGGATGCAGCCAATGTTCAAGCAGGTGCCGCCCAGGTGCTCCCGCTCCACCAGGGTCACCCTGGCGCCCAGCTGGGCGACCCGGATCGCGGCAACATAGCCGCCGGGACCGCCTCCAATAACCGCAATTTCCATGGCACGTTTCCCTCCATGATTAAGCCAAAATCATCTCTGGATGCTCGATATAATACTCTGAGGATGCAGCCTACTTCCAGGCCATCCAGGACCTGATGGTCAAACGTCAGGAACACGTTCATCATGGAATGCGGGGGCGATGGTGTCATCCAGCATGATAACGGCCCGGCGCACAGTCCGTCCAAAGCCACAGATAACGGTCTGTGGAGGATTGATGTTCGGCGTACCGATGTCGATGGGGAACATACCCACATTGGTGATAGTGCAGGTGCCGCCGCTCTGCTCGTCCGGCAGCAGGGACTTGGTCTTGGCCCGGGCGGCGAGATCCCGTACCTTCCGGCTGATCTCACACAGGCTCAGCTGATCCGCATTCTTGACGACCGGGACCATCAGGCCATTCTCCGCGCCCACTGCCACAGAGAGGTTGACATGCTTGTGAGTATAAAGCATCTTGCCGTCGAAGGTGGCGTTTGCAAGAGGATGTCTGGGCAGGACCTTGCCCAGCATCTTGCAGAGAAGATCGTTCACCGTGATCTTGCAGCCGAGCATGTCCTGATCCGCGACCAGCTCCGCCCGTAGGGCCAGCAGCTCCTTTGCGTCGACTTCGCACACGCAGGTGCTCTGTACTGTTGAACATGTTGCGTGCGATGGTCCTGCGGATGCCGCCCCATGGGATCTCCGTGACCTCATCATCGTCGGCAACGGCGGCCGGAGCGGCGGGGACGGCCCACGCCGTCTTGGCATGGCTCAAATATGCCTCAACGTCCTTTGCAACGATCCGTCTGCCGGTGGGCCCGTCAGTGGGCGCGACATCCGCCAGATCGATCCCGGCCTCCCGTGCCGTCTTCTTTGCAAAGCCAGAGGGGGAAATACGGCCCTGAACAGGCTTGGCCTCAGGAGTGTTGTTGGTATGTACGCAGGTGGGGCAGTTTCTCGCGCGGCCCTTCTCTTCCGGCTCGCTTGCCGCCGCGCCAACGCCTCCGCTCACCAGCTGGTCATACTGCTCCTTGGTCTCCGTCACATAGGCAATGGGATCGCCGACCTTCACGGTCTCGCCCGCGCCACAATGTGCAGGAATCCGCCGTGCACGATCTCATACGCAATGGCGTTTTTCTCGTTCTCATACTCCATGACAGCCTGACCCTTGGCTCCCCGGGTCCCCTCGGCGGCCTTCCACTCTGTGATGGTGCCTTCGACCATGGTCAGTCCGACGCAGGGCATCTCGATCTCCACGACGCCCTCAGAAGGTGCGGAGCCGGAAGCGGCAGATGCGGCCGCGGGGCGAGAGCTGCCGCAGGCGCAGCCGCGGCCCCACCCTCGACGATCGCGTCGTATTCCTCCTGGCTTTCCGCCATAATACCGATCGAATCGCCGACTTTGACAGTGTCTCCCTCCTTGGCGAGAATATGAAGGATTCCAGATGTCCGCGCCTCGTAGTCGATCATGTTCTTTTCATTTTCATAGCCATACCCAAACCCACCAAGAAGAAAGGTGGAAATGGAGCAGAAGGAACCATTTCCACCAGGAATCGCTCCGGGTTCATCCTTACCTGTGTCGCGTGAAAAAAGCCAGTAAAAAATCGGGTCAGATAAGAGAAGTGTGCTATGCTGCAGTTTACAAGGTCCCTCTTTGTTTACTGCATCGCAAATTTTGATTTAGGGCTCTATTATGATTCCATTTCTTTGCGGACAAACCCGGACGGGATGGCCCAACCGGATTTGTCCATGGATATATCGTGGTATCTTTCTCATTCATCACGGTATTCCGACGGGGAAACGCCTGTTCTACGTTTGAAGATGGTGGAAAAATAAGTAGGGTTCTCATAGCCGCAACGCATAGAGACCTCGTAGGTCTTGTAGTTCCCGCTTTTCAAAAATTCTTTCGCATGAGAAATACGCACATTGGTCAGATAGTTGATAAAAGAACTGCCGGTGCTCTGCTTGAACAGCGCGCTGAAATAATTAGGCGAGATGCCCATTTCCCCCGCCACCTGATCCAGTGTCAGCCCCGAATCCGCGTAATGCGCTTCAATATATGTTTTGGCCCTCTCAGCCACGCTCTGGTTGGCATTAATATTTTTATCCAGGAAATCACAGATTTGGGCGACAAAGCGGTACAATTCCTGCAGCATATCGTCCAGCGTCGTCCGCGTCAGGATCTTGCGGTAATCCTCCAGCGGGTCATCCAGAATCGCCTCGATCGGGCAGTTGATATCCACCAGGAGTTTGACGATCTCGCCATAAACTACGCTGACCAGCATGTGGGTATAAAGATAGGAGTTATGCCCGGTCTGCCGGATGTCCTCAGCCAGCAGTTCAAAATCCTCGCGGATGGTCTTTTTGTTGAAGGTGGAGATGGAACGGATCACACGGCCCACATTGGGAATGTCTGGCAGAGGATTCATGCCTCCGCTCTTTACCTCCTCCGGTTGCACATCCCGGTTGCTGCTCAGCTGGAACGCATATTCACAGCCCCGGCGCACAAACTCATACGCCTCCTGACAGTGGTCGATATGGTCGTAGACCGGCGACGTCGCCGTTGTGAATTCCGTATCCGGCTCCACCAGCCGGAGTCGGCGGATATAGGAGCGGACCTCAAAGCTCAGTTCCTCTTTCCAGGTTCCGATGAAGAGCAGCAGGTACCGCCCGCTGGTTTCCTCAATAGAGATCATACTGGTGTTCTCGCCGGCATTGACAATGGATTGCTCCAGTTTCTGGGTCATGCTGAAAATGGTCTCCTCGTCCATGGCGGCGGTCAGATTGTCAAAGTTGTCGATCTGCAGCAGTACCAGGACTACGGCTCGTGCCCGGAGGAGCCGCTCCGGCATCTGCTCCAGAAACTGCTGGCGGGGCGTGCGGCCCATCATATAGCGCCTCAGCTGACGCTGAAGTCGGAACTCATCCGCCCGCTGGAGCTGCACGCGCATCTCTTCTACTTCATTTTTCTGATGCCGCTCGCTATCCAGTTCCCTCGTCAACTTCCCCAGCGTCCGGCACAGGCTTGTAACGTCGACGGGTTTTAGGATAAAGTCTGAAACACCAAGCTGGATGGCCGACTGCGCGTATGTAAACTCCCCGTGGCCGGAGATGATCACCACGCGGCAGGAGGGGTGGACCTCCCGGATCTTGCCGATCAGCTCCAGGCCATCCAGATATGGCATCCGGATATCCGTTAGAACGATATCCGGTTTGTGCTCCCGTATTCCTCTCAGCGCATGTCTGCCATCTTCTGCGGTCCCGACCAAACGCATTCTAAGAGATTCCCAGGGAATGGTCTCCGCCAGGCCCTCCCGGATCAGTTGTTCGTCATCCGCCAAATATACAGTATACACGTTTACGCTCCTTTCAGCGTCTTTGGAAGCACGATCCGCGCGGATGTGCCCACACCTTTTTCACTGGTAAAGCTCAGGCCGTACTCCCGACCTGCCAGGATCTGGATGCGGTCGTTGACATTCACGACACCGTAGCTGTTAGTCCGGTTCTCTCCCCTGTGCTCCATGGCCTCCCGGACACACGCCAGTGTCTCCGCGTCCATGCCGGCGCCATTGTCCAGCACCTCCATCTCGATTCTGTCGCCGTAGGAGAGTACTTGGATCATCAGCATACATTTGCGGTCGCACAGCTTGATGCCATGATACAGCGCATTCTCCACCAGCGGCTGCAGCATTAGCTTCGGGACGAAGTAGTCCTCTGTCTCCGGGTCCACATAGAAGGCATACTCAAACTGGTTCTCATAGCGCATTTTCTGGATCACGAGATAGCTGCGGACATGCTCCACTTCCTCCCGGACCGTGATCATGTCTCTTCCCTTGGAAAGACCGATGCGGAAAAACGCGGTCAGCGCCGAGATCGTATCCGTTGCCTTCTCCATATCTCCTTTGCGCACCAGCCAGTTAATGGAATCCAGAGAGTTATATAAAAAATGGGGATTGATCTGGGCCTGGAGGGCCTTGAATTCCGCCGTGCGCATCCGCTCCTGCTCGGTTTTTACGGTCTCCAGCAATTCACCGATCTTGCCGCTCATTTCCTGTGTGTTTGCCGCCAGGCTGCCGATCTCATCAGGCCGCATAGGGGGAAGCGGTTTGCCAAATTCTCCGTTCTCCATATCCTTGATGTACGTTTGAATCCGGCGGATCTGGCGCAGCTCATAATCAGCCAAGCCTCCTGAAACAAGAATCGTCAGTAAAAGTGTCAACAGCACGGTCACAATAAAGAGTATCAGGATCTCCTGGCTGTCACTGCGGAGGCTCTGCTTCATGACAACGCCCACCACAAGCCATTCAGACAAGGAAAGCGGCTCGCAGAAGATGACCCTGTCATGGGAAGAAATAGAGGTGATTTTTCTATCCGCCTGCTTTACCTGTTCCGCAGCATCTGCCACCATTTCATCGGACGCGGCTGCTGTTTGCAGGGCAATGTCCGGGCGTTGGGACATCAGGAAAACTGTTCCGCTTTCTCCCAGCTTTTTATCAAGGATTTTCTTCAAATACGATTGCCGCACCTCCACCACCACAATCCCGCAGGGCTGGCCTGTGACGCTCAGCGGCAGCAGTCTGGCCGCACCCAAAATGGCGTTTCCCATGTTGTCGGCGACCAGAGAACCTTCGTCGGAAACGATCCATTGGATATCCTCGTGGTTCCGGATCACCATATACTGGTCTCCGGTCAATAAAAGCGTGTCATGCTCGTCTCTTGCTGTATAATAGCGCGATTTCGCCACAGTGAAATCGTCCAGACAGATATATACGCCGTCCAGGCCAGCATACATGCTGGCGATCTGTTTCAGCCGCGCATCTAGAGCAGAAATCACAGACTCCTCCGATATCTCAGGAACCTGTAGCTGGGCGAGGAGACTCTGAATGGTATGATCCTCGGCCACCTGCTTGGCCGCCGACTGCATATCCAGCAGCACTTCTTCCATGTTTTCGCCTGTCTTTTCGATGACTTCTTCCGCCAGTGTCAAAGCGCCGTCAGATATTCGGACATCAGACGCATGGTAAATCAGCGTTCCGGCAACGCTGATGGGAATCATCATCAGCAGCATGAAGTACAAGACGAGCCGATGGTGGAGTGACTCGCTGAAAAACTGCCGGATCCTCATATTCCGCTCTCCTTTCACCGTGGTATTTTGTATTTTATATCATTATATCAACATGGGTTCTTTTTGAAAAGGAAGTTGTGTGCACTTGTTTTCCGCCGAAAATGTGGTTGTCTCTGTTTGCCTACGCACAAAGCCGACTCAAAAAAGAGTCGGCTCCGTGCAGAGAAAAGAAGAAAATGGGATGGTCTTAGGATTTCTTGTCTTTAATGGTGGAGAATACAACCGCAGCAACGATAATGGCGCCTTTCAGCATCATCTGCGGGTAAGAGGACACATTCATCAAATCCAGCAGGTTGTTGATGATACCCAAGATGAACACGCCAATAATCACTCCGCTGATGTTTCCCTTACCGCCGGTAAAACTGGTTCCGCCGACAACGACGGCGGCAATGCAGTCATTTGCCAGGTCTTCACCGTTGGTCGGTGCGCCGACGCCCAGCCGGGCTGTCAAGAGAATTCCGGCGATACCAGCACAGACCGCACAGAAAATATAGGGAGCAATCTTCCATTTGGACACATTGATGCCGGAAAGCTTGACAGCCTCTTCATTTCCGCCGATGGCATAGATGATCCTGCCGAGGGAAGTCTTTTTTACAATGAACCAGACAATGACGATGCAGACCATCATGATGACGCTGAGGGTCGGGATGGCGCCGAAAAGACGGCCTTTGCCGATAAAGGAAAAGACACTGGCGCATTCCGCGTTTTTCCACGATACCGGAGCAGAATTGGTATACCAGTAGGCAATGCCGCGTGCGAACTCCATCATGCCCAAAGTCACGATAAACGGCGCCACACGAAGCTTCGCGACAATCAGGCCATTGACCGTTCCGAGAACGGCGCAGATCACCAGAGCCCCGAGGACCGCTACCGGAATATTGTTTGTCATCACCAGAAGCGACGCGCAGAACACACTGGATACAGCCATGACGGAGCCAATGCTCAGGTCAATACCGCCGGACAGGATCGCCACAAACATGCCAAGTGCCGCTACCATATTGGAGGACTGCTGGATAAAGAGGTTCTGCAGGTTCAGAGAAGTCAGGAACATCGGTGTCAGAAGAGAACCGATCACAATCATGCACAGCAGTACGCCAATGGGAATAGCTTGCTCTTTCAAATATCCTTTCAGGTGGCTCCTAATGCCGCCTGAAGCATTTAATGTTTTGTTTTCCATGGTCTCTTCTCCTTAAACGTCCTTGTACATATATTGTAGCATGAGCTTCGTATCCTTCATCTCTTCCGCGTTCAGTTCTCCAGTCACATGGCCGCTCCGCATCACGATCGTCCGGTCGCAGGTGCCTTGGATCTCTTCCGTTTCCGAGGAAATCAGGATGATCGATTTCCCGTCTGCCCGCAGCTTTTCAAGTAAACCATAGATTTCAGCTCGTGCGCCCACGTCGATGCCCTGTGTGGGTTCGTCGAATATCAGGATATTCGGCCGGGCGGTAATTGCTTTTGCTATGACGATTTTCTGCTGGTTGCCACCGCTAAGGTCCTGGACGGGGCTTTCAATCGTGTCCATTTTCACTTTCAGCGCACGTACCAGATTGTCTATCGTCTCAGCTTCCTTTTTGGAATTCAAAATACCAAGTCTGTTAGTCACCGAGGAAAGCTTGGAAAGCGAGATATTTTCACGGATCGGCCGGCAGAGCACCATGGCCTGCTTTTTCCGGTCCTCCGGCGCAAGGAATAATCCATGGCGGACCGCATCCGTAGGATTTTTAATTTTGACAGGGGTCCCATTGATTTTGATCGTACCGCTTTTGAGTTTGTCAGCGCCCATGATGGCTCTGGCCGTTTCCGTCCGGCCACTGTTCACAAGGCCGGCGATACCCAGAATTTCGCCCTCGCGGAGTTTGAAAGATACATCTTTAATAGCATCGTTTGTCAGCCCCACGACCTCAAGCACATATCGTTCACTGCGGATCTTCCCTCGTGTAACATACATGGCGCCCAAAGTCTTTCCCAGCATATGCGAGATCAGGTTATCCTTGGTCAGGTTCTTGTTCTCCAGCACGGTAATGACCGCACCATCCCGCATGATAGTAATCCGGTCACTGAGCTGGAAAATCTCATCCATGCGGTGGGAGATATAAATGATGGTCACCTTTTCCTGTTTCAGAGAGTCAATGATGTCCATCAGGATATGTACTTCACTGTCGGAGAGAACTGCTGTTGGCTCATCAAACACGATTACCCGGGGTTTCCGGTATAATACACGGGCGATGGAGATAAATTGCTTCATCGCAGCGCTCAACGTTCCGACCTTTGCATTGGCATCAATGGGGATATGGTAATGATCCAGCAGTTCCTGGGTCTGCCGCATCATGGTTTTGAACTGTACAAGTCCGTGCTTGGAAAAGCCCTTATCGCCAAGGCAGATGTTCTCTGTAACGGACAGTTCATCCATCATTTCAAACTGCTGATATACCTGGGCAATGCCGAGGTTCTTAGCGACCACAGGGTTGTTCTTCCGAACCTCCTCGCCGCCGATCAGGATCGTTCCAGTGTCTTTCGTATAAACGCCTGTGAGCACTTTCATCAATGTGCTTTTTCCGGCGCCGTTTTCGCCGACAAGTGCCATCGTTTCACCGGCCCGCACTGCAAAATCAATGTTTTTCAGCGCTTTGACCGCGCCGAATGATTTGCAGATGCTTTTCATCTCAATAATATTCGACATGACGTCCCCCTAATTCCCAGGATCAGGGATGGCGGGAAAAGGTTTCCGCCATCCCTGATCCTTCCGGTTGCAAAATCAGAACGCGGAGTTGGGATCGTAATAATCCTGAACGTTTTCGGGAGTGACTAAGGTGGGCTCCAGTTGCAAAGTCTTGGAGTCAGGGATCGTACCGTCATTCAGATACCCTAAAATCACACGCACGGCAGCTTCACCGACTTCGTAGGGAGAGTTCAGGCCCAGCGCCACGATGGGGCCGTCATCTAGCATGATTTCATATGCAGACTTAGAGCCGTCAACGGCGCCCATGATCAGGTTTTCATCCAGGCCAAGCTGCTCAGCGGCGGAGGTGGCGCCGACGATATGGGCGTCGCAGGTACCGACAATGCACTTCAGGTCAGGATTGGCAGCCAGCATATTCTGAGCGGTCGTCAGACCGGATTCCTCGGAATAGGCGCCAGCGTACAGGAAGGTGCGCCCCTCGATCCTGCCCTCCTGATCGACTTCGGCAATACCGTCACGGGCTCCCTGGTTTCTGGCAGCGGCAATCGAGTTTCCGTCTGTGCCGCCGATCATTCCGTAGGGGATGCTCTCCATATCTGGATACATCTCCAGCAGGCGGGTGGCCAGTTCCATGCCCACCATCTTGCCCAGAGAATAGGCATCTGTCACACAGGCGGTCATGTAAGCGGAGCCGGTCTCAGGGGGGGTGTCCACGGCAACAACGGGAATACCGCTCGCAGCGCAGTCGTCAAGGGCGGAAGTCACAGTCTCCTGGGGGTTGGCGGGATTGATGATAATGGCATCAACGCCCTGGGCGATAAAGGTATTGATCTGATCGACCTGCATGGCGGCGTCATCGTTGCACTGAACCAGATTGACTGTCACGCCGGCCTCCGTCAGTTTCTCGTTAACATGGTCATACAGGGCCTTGAACCAGCCGGTAGAAACATCGGTCATTGCGACCCCGATGGTGTATGATTCCTTCGCGGCGATCTCAGGGAGGTCGGACATAGCCACATATTTTGTCTCGGTACTGATGGAATCATACAGGCTCAGCAGCTCGGAAGCGCCGGTCTCGGTGGTTTTATCAGAAGTAGAGGCTACCTCATCCTTGGTTCCGCCGCAACCGGCTAAGGCCACGATTAAAAGGACGCTCAGAGCCACAGAGAATAGCTTTTTCAGTTTCATAGTTGTTCTCCTTATCCGTATATTTTCTGATGTGAATTTACTTATTCAAGAATTGCGAAAGGGCGAATGGGAGAGCCCGATCCGTTCTTGATCTTCAGAGGGATCGCCATAAAATAGCAGCGTCTGGGCAGCTTCTCCAGATTCATCAGCATTTCCATAATAAAGATTTCGTTTGGCAGGAAGCTATCATGATGGCCATAGGAAAAATACTCATAGCCATCTTTCACCGGGGTATCACAGGCAATGGTATCCGAACCGATCGCACGGATCTGCCGCTCGGCAAACAGCGCGCATGCTTCTTGGGAAAGACCCGGCTCATTCAGCGCGTAATATTTCCACGTATTGTCCAATTTCCAATACTGCTGATAGCCAAAATCTAGGAGGACAATGTCACCCGGTCTTGCCCGGTCGTCCATCTGGTCTTCCAGCTCCAAAATCTGTTCTTTTGTAATGCGGTCGCCAGGCTGTGCGTTCAAACGGTACATATCATACTTGACGGCTGGCCCCATAATCATATTCGGCTCGTATGTATCCACGGTCTTATCCTGCATTTCCGGCAGAATATGTGCGGGGCAATCCACATGGGCCCCGGTGTGTTCGCCCATAACCAGTGTCTGGCAATAATATCCGTCGTGGGCATGGGTGATCGTGGGGTCAACAATGATCTGCGGATGCGTAGGCCACTTGGGCATATTGTGTTCGATCGTTGGTGACAGGTCAACGACTTTTGCGCCGCCAATCAACTGAGCCAACAGTTCCCAATTGCGCAATGGAATCTCCTCCTTTGTTCGTCTGTATGTGCCAGTGTTCTTTACTGCGGCCAGTTTAACATACCCATTTCCCCCTGAAAATCAACAATTTTATCATTTGGATTCACTTTTATATGATTGTAAAAATTTGAAGAATTTCGGTAAAAAGTAGACGCAGCTTGTCCAAAACGGGCGGGGTATCTTTGGCGGATCACACAGAACGCCATACACAAAAAGGTGCCGCCCGAAAAGAGCGGCACTTGGAAGCCATGTTCAGGCGTCGAAATCCAAAATGACTTTCAGCGCCTGCTTGCTGAGTGTCAGTTGGACGGCCTCTTCGATCTTCTCATAGGGAAGAACATGGGAATAGAAATCCTTTGGATTCACCTTCCCGGCTTCGATCAGGGCGATGGTCTCGTCCAGGATCGCATACTCCCCGTAGGGAAAGTTCAGCATATGCAGCGAAGTGTTATTTTGCAGGCGGCTGGTATCCACCACCAGGTCGTTGCTCCGCAGAACGCCCATGGATCCCACTTTTCCGCCGGGCTTCACATGGCGACTGGCCTCGTAGATGATGTCGGTAAAGCCCACGATGTCAATGGCCACATCAAACTTCTTGCCGTTCAGCACCGCGTCCACATCCTCCACGGAGGAGTTGATGGTGTGCTCCGTTTTTGCAATACGCTTGGACATCTCCAGCCGCTCTTGGATCCTGTCGATCTGCGTGACATGGCCGCCCCGCAGGCCACAGAACAGGGACAGCGCCATGCCCATAGGGCCGGAGCCATAGATCAGGATCTCTGTTCCCTCGGTCACGCCGAAGTTCTTGGCGGCAGAGTGGCTCTCTGCCAGGGACAGCAGCACGCCCGCGTCAATATAGCTCATGGTATTAGGGAATTTATGCTGCTTGACCCAGGGGAAGTCCTTCTCCGCAAAACCGTCCTCCAGCATGGCCTGGTTGTCGCTGACCATGCCGTACTCCGCCATGCTGCCGTGGGTCTTGGTGTATCCGTTGCCAACATCCGGGTAGAGATTGGGATGGAGCCACCGCTCTCCCACGTGGATGTGGCGGACCTTTTTGCCCACGGCCACCACCTCGCCGGCACCCTCGTGGCCCAGCACTGTGGGATAGATGCTGACGCTGTTGCCCAGGTCGCCGCCGGTGCCGGTGATAATCTGCATATCGGTGCCGTTGCAGAATCCGCAAGCGTGGACCTTCACCAGCGCCTCGTAATCGCCCAGAACCGGCTTGGGAACGTCATCCACCACCCGGATGTCATTGGGTCCCATAACCGCGATTGCCTTCATGTACTCCATATCGCTCACTCCTTATTCTGAAACATCCTGATCTTCGTGCGGGCCAGTTCGATGGTCCCGGCCTTGGCCGCTTGGTACATTTTGTAAATATCCCGGCTGCCCACAGCAGATTTTAGGCCCTCCATAAAAGCCAGCCGCACCTCGGTAGCTACGTTAATCTTACGGATGCCCAGGGAGATGGCCTTTTTGATCATCTCCTCCGGAATACCGGAGCCTCCATGGAGCACCAGGGGCGGCGCCCCCAGCTTCCGGCAGGCCTCCAGCCGGCCGAAGTCCAAATTGGGCGTTCCCTTGTAGATGCCGTGGGCGTTGCCGATGCCGACAGCCAGTGCATCGCAATCTACCACCGCAATAAAGCGCTTCACCTCATCTAGGTCCACCAGATTTGTGTTGCTGTGGGAAATCCCGTCCTCCACACCGGAGATGGCGCCCAGCTCGCATTCCACAGACACGCCCACGGCGTGAGCGGCACGTACCACCGCCTGGCTCTCCCGGACATTTTCCTCAAAGGGATAGTGGGAACCGTCGTACATGACAGAGGTAAATCCAGCCCGCAGGCAGGCGATGACCTGTTCGTAGCTTTCGCTATGGTCCAGATGCATGACCACCGGCACGCTGCTGCTCTCCGCGATCCGCCGCACCACATCCGGCAAATGCCGCAGGCCACCGGCGTTGATGGCCCCCTGGCCGATGGTCAGGATGACCGGGCAGTTCTCAACCTCGGCGGCCTCCATGATCGCCTCCGGAATTTCGATGTTGTCGATGTTGAAGCCCGGAATGGCGGTGTTGGTCCGCTCGGCGATCTCCAGGACTTCCTTCAGTGTTGCCAAAGACATATGCTCACTCCTCCATCTTTCGTAAGGTCTCTTTCAGTGTCGGCTCCGCCGCCAGTCCGCCCAGGCCCTGACAGGTCAGGCCGGAAAAGGCGTTGCAGAACCGCAGTGTATAGTCCAGGTTCCATCTCTGCGCCAGGCAGTACAGAAACGCGCCATGAAAATTGTCGCCCGCACCGGTGGTATCCACGACGGATACCCGCACAGGCTCCGCGTAGTGGAACGTGCCGCCTGCATAGGCCACCGAACCCTTGTCGCCCATGGTGACGCAGCTGATGCGGACGCCCCTCTCCGCATAATAGAGGCAGGCATCCTCCGGGGAACAGCCTAGGACCTTGGCCACCGTCTTGTCATCCGGGATAAACACATCCACATAGGGCAGCATTCGATCCGTGGCCTCTCGGGAGAGGTTGCCGCCGTCCACAGAAACCAGGGCGCCGGTATTCCGCTTGCAGTAAGCGGCCAGCTCGCCACAGAAATGCTCCTCCAGACCGCCCAAGTGGATCATCTTCGCGTCAGCCAGGACGTTTTTGTCCAGCATATCCAATGTTAGTTGCCGGATACACCCGCCGAAATGGGTGATGCAGCGCTTTCCACTTGCTTCCACTTGGATCGTACTGAAAGGAGAATCCGTCCCCGGTACCCGGATCAGATCCACATAGGGAAGCTGTCTTTCCGCGATATTGGAGGCGATAAAGTCCGTGACATCCGAAGGATCTCCCACCACCGTGATCAGTCCCGCGCTGCCTCCCAGTTTCTGAAACGCGGAAGCCGCCACAGAGGCCACCCCGCCGCAGGCATGGACCACTGCTGAAGCCGCGATGCGCTGGTCAGAGGCCGGCGGTGCCTCTACCATCAGGAGCGTGTCTTTCGTCGCGGAACCGATAAAAAGGCAATCCAGCATTTTGAAACTTCCTCCCTCAAAATCTAACATCAATTTAGCATTTTGCCCCATTTCCCGCAACCTGCTTTTCATTCACAATTTTACGATTTCCATTAAACATTATCCAATGGCCTCTGTCAGCCCCCTTGGAAAAAGAGCGAACCTGCCGCCCTACCTCAAACCCTGACCCAGATTAGAATCGGAGCAGGCAGCAGGCGGTGGAACCAATGGAGCAGGCAGAAAATGATTTTGAGTCAAAGGGTGCGGAAAGGACGGGATAGCCCGTTCTTTCCGCGCCTGACATATCTTCACACGCAGAAGCTCGCTGATTCGAGTCCAGTAGTCTTTGCCAAAAAGAACCTAATTTCACGAGAAATCAGGTTCTTTTCTTTGCTTTTTGCGTATTTGCAGTGCCCCGATTTTTTGGTGTTTTTGATTGACTACAGAAATACCACAGACAGGAAAACTCCCGCATCCGCGGGAGTTTCTTTTTTCGCTTTCATGGCGGCAATCAGAACTCTCAGCTTCTCCTCGCACTCTTCCGGGGTATGGCCGTAGACATTCCAGGAGCTCTGCTTGCCGTCCGGCCCTCCGGGTGAATACCGCCCTTCCCAGAGGTGATCGCCGATCTGATTGCCGCTGCCGGGCTTTCGCCGCTTTGCCATGGTATCAGCCCCTTTCCGAAGATCTCGGTCATGAAGGTGTCCATCACCTGGGCCGTCTGCCGCTGTATATCGTCGGTGACGTGGGCGTAGGTGTCCAGGGGGAAGCTGGCCTTGGTGTGGCCCAGGATGCCGGATAGGGTCTTGGCATCCACGCCGATGGCCAGAGCAATCGGCTCCGCTTTCCAATTAACAATAAAAAATCAGAGTACCCCGAAGGATACTCCAATCATCCGCGTATCATGAAACGGCCCGTGAAAGCCGGTAATACCGGTGCTTTACGAGCAGCAGACAAGTCACTTTTATCTGAGATGGTCCGGTCAAGACAATTCTGATTCTGCAGATGGATCTTGTCAAAGTCCATCCATAAAAGATCGTCAAAGTCTCCGGGCTTTTCTTGGAACTTTGGAATGATGGGGATTTTCAACTTTCCGTTGCCGGGAAACTGATTGCGAAGCAGCGCCTGACTGGTTCGGTAATTGTAATTTTCTTCGGTCATAAATAGGCCTCCTGTGTGAAGTAAGGAATAAGTCCTCCTTATATACAGGGTCCCGATTGGAAAAAGTTATACAGTTTCGCGCCGCAACATGAGCAATTTTAAATCAGCAATAAAAAGACGGAGTATCACGAAAGAATCTGTAATTATTCAAAGCAGAAACAATTTTCAGAATTCGCATCTGAGTTTTATGCAGTGCAGAACCTTACCACCCCTTCATGGTCATGCCGCCCCGGGACCGGGTTTGTTCTTCTTCATGGTTGTCTGGCTGATGGCCCAGAGCGATCCGCAGCTTCTGGAGCTCTTGCATCTGCTTGCAGTCGATGTGCAGCCTCGGCTGTGCAGTCACGGCAGCAGCATTGTGCTGGAAGATATAGCTCATGTGAAAGTGCATAGCCGCTGCGATGTCATTGTGGTGAGCACGGAGCAAAGCCCGCCATGCCTGTGCGTTGTTATAGCCGAGACGCTCCGCGCGAGGCTGCATTGCGATGTACTTCAGATAGCCGTCCGTTTGCTGCACCTGTTTCCAGTATTCCTCCAGTATCAGGGTGATGAGTGACGACGCATGAGCTTTTGTTGGCTTCTGCACATAGTCCTCATACTCCAGCAGCTCTTTCACATCCATGAAGTCTTTCGTCGGCTTTGTGATAAGCTGGTCCTGCTTGCGGGTAGGCCGACGGTCATTCGGAATGATCTCCGTCACAATATACCTCTTGTAGCTGATCTGCTTTTTGAGCACCTGCAGCTGACCGTCGATGGCTGACTGGATCGCTGGTGAGAGCAGCACGCTACTATCGTCTGATGTCAAGTAGGCCGTGTAGAAGTTCGCCGCCTTTTCCACGGACTTGCTCATGCTGCAGCAGCTGGCGGCACTCTGCCAGCGCTCGATTTTCTCCCGGGTTTTCGGCTGCAGACGAAGCTGGAGCCGTTCCTTCTCTGTTACGGAATTTCCCCTCCTTTCCAATAAGATGTCATGAAAAACGTCTGTTTTCTAAGGGATTTGTGCCTCTCTGATGACAGATTCATGACAAATTCCAATTGACTTTCATTGCCTTTTGGCAGTGTGAGGCGGGGAACAATCTGATTTTCCCGTGCAAAACATGCGGCAAACCAGTCCCGTTTCATGTGTTCAGCCCAGCCCGGGGATAATCATGAACCCATTTAGGAGCATTTTAAAAGCTGTCTGGATATCCGGGTCCCCGGCTCCAAACAGTCGGGCAGCTTTTGGACGGAAGGCCGAAACGGTATCCCGCAAAAGATCTATCCCTGGTGCTTTTACAATCCTCTCACTGTACACATGGTTTTTTGTGCTGAGGAGCACCTTTCTTTGATCGATGCGGCATAGTTTCAGCCTGACATGTGCCGATCCGCTTTCAGGCGGACACAGAACAGAAACGTCACAGGCAGAAGTCACGAGGCAGGCGGAATACCGAGCCAGCACCTTCCCGACACAACAGCACACAACAGAGCGGGAACGGGTATGAGCGCAGGCCCCTTTTTCACGCACGGGGCCGCCGGCCTGCGTCCGTCAGTCTCCAGCAATCCTGCGCTTTCTGGATTTCATAGCCTGCAGGAGAAAAGTGAAGCCAGATGGATGTACGAGAGACTATTGGCCTTTTATATAAGGTTACCCGAAAATAAAAACAAAAAATTTCTATTGGAGCTTTGCCGTACCGGTATCAAGGATGCAATGCCTCATATACCAGATTCCGTTGTCAGCGTGTCAGCCTTTTAAAAAAGCACGTACATTGTCTACACCCCCATGCCGCAGAACTTTGAGATATGTACCTTTTCTCAGCGCCTGATATAAAATAGCTACACCCTTAGGTGTGGCTATTTTTATATGTCACAGGGACTTCCAGACGTTCAGCGAAAATGTCTGACCGTGCATAAGTGCCGCCTGCTCTGCAGATGCAGAAGATTTTTGTAAACATATAACAAAAAAGCACTTACACATTTACACAAAATGACGTTTTTGAAAAAAAGCCAAAAATCCTCCCCTGTCATGTGAAAAACAGGCGTTCCAAAAATGCCGGGTGTTCGATAAAATAATCACAAAGAGGTATATGTGAGGGGGGAGAACTGCATGGAGTATATCTTGGAAATGAAGGATATCAGCAAAACCTTCCCAGGCGTCAAGGCGCTGGACCATGTCCAGCTGCAGGTACGGCCGGGAGAGGTCCATGCGTTGATGGGAGAAAACGGAGCCGGTAAATCGACCCTGATGAAAATCCTGATGGGGATTTACACCAGGGATGCCGGCGGTGAGATCCTGTTTGATGGCAAGCCCTATATGGTTTCCAACCCCAAGGAAGCCATGGACATGGGCGTGGCCATGATCCACCAGGAGCTCAATCCCATCTTGGATATGACCGTATACGAAAACATCTTCGTAGGACGGGAACTGCGCAAGAACGGTCTGGTGGACAAAAAGGCCGAGATTGAACAGGCTCAGAAGCTGATTGAGGAGTGCGGTCTGCACGTCTCGCCCAAGGAGACGCTGCGGAACCTGACAGTTGCCCAGTGCCAGCTCATCGAGATCATCAAGGCGATCTCCGTCAACGCCAAGGTTATCATCATGGATGAGCCCACTGCCGCCATCACCGACCGGGAAGTGGAGCTGCTGTTTGGACATATCCGCCGCCTGAAGGAGAAGGGCGTTGCCATCATCTACATCTCCCATCGCATGGCGGAGATCTTTTCCATCTGCGACCGGGTCAGCGTCTACCGGGATGGACAGTACATCGGGACAGGCACCACAACGGAGCTGGACGAAGGCCAGCTCATTAAAATGATGGTGGGACGGGAGATCACGGATGTGTATCCAAAGCTGGAGGCGGACATCGGCGAGGTCGTCTTTGAGGCAAAAAACATCGTCCGGGCCGACAACAAGGTCAAAGGCGTGAGCCTGTCCGTCCGCCGCGGTGAAATTCTGGGAATCGGCGGGCTGGTGGGCGCTGGGCGCAGCGAGCTGGTGGAGGGCATCTTTGGCATGCACGCCCTTTCACAGGGAGAGATTTTTGTCCACGGCAAGCGGGTGAAGATCTCCTCTCCGGAGGACATCATCAAACAGGGTGTTGCGCTTATCACCGAGGACCGAAAGGTCACGGGACTGAATCTCAGCGGCACGGTCAACGACAACATTGCCATGGTGGCCATCAAAAAACTCCTGACCCACGGACTCTACAACAAGGGAAAAGCCCGCCGCGCGTCTGAGGAGTATATCGAAAAGCTCAACATCAAGACTCCTTCCGCAGACCAGATCGTGGGAAACCTCTCCGGCGGCAATCAGCAGAAAATCGTCATTGCAAAGTGGCTTTTGAACGATCCGGACATCATCATTCTGGACGAGCCCACCCGCGGCATCGACGTGGGTGCCAAGCGGGATATCTACCTGCTGCTGGGCAATCTGGTGCGCCAGGGCAAGGCGGTCATCATGATCTCTTCGGAGATCCCGGAACTGATGGGTATTTGTGATCGGATCATGGTCATGTGCGAGGGCAACTATTCCGGAGAGGTCAGCCGGGAGGAATTCTCCCAGGAGCGGATCATGACGCTGGCCTCTGCCATCAAGGTGTAAAGGGAGGAAGAACTATGAAAGAAAAGAGTCGTGCAAAATCGCTGATCAGCGAATACTTCATCTTCGTGATTTTTATTGCGCTGGTGGTGGTGCTGACCTGCCTGAAGCCCAGCTTCATCCAGCCTGCCAACCTGGTCAATATTCTGAAGCAGGCCTCTATCAACGGCATTCTGGCATTCGGCATGATGTTCGTCATCATCGCGGGCGGCTTTGATATGTCAGTGGGCTCAACGGTCGCGTTCACCGGCATCCTGGCCGCCATGCTGGGCCAGGGACAGTATCCGATCTTCATGCCGCTGATCGTAGCCATGCTGGGCGGCCTGGCCGTGGGCGTTGTCAACGGCGTGGGCGTTGCCGTGGGCAACCTGCCTCCGTTCATCATGACACTGGGAACCATGACGGCGGTCCGTGGTCTTGCCCTCCTGATCTCCGACGGCAAACCCATCATCGGAATCAGCGAATCGTACAAGGCTGTGGCGGCGTCTTCGATCTTCGGCATTCCCATGCTGGCGGTCTTTCTGGTGATTACCATTCTGCTCTGCTCCTTCGTGCTGTCGAAGACAGTCTACGGCCGCCGGGTATATGCCTGCGGCGGAAATCTGCTGGCAGCGCAGGTCTCCGGCATCAACACCACCAAGATCCGCATCTCCACCTTTGCCATCGCGGGGCTTCTGGCAGGCCTGAGCGGCTTTTTAATGACCTCCCGTGTTACCATTGCCCAGCCCACAGCGGCTGAGAGCTATGAGATGGATGCCATCACGGCCTGCGTGGTGGGCGGCGTCTCTATGACCGGCGGCGTGGGCAAGCCTTGGGGCGTGGTGATTGGCTGTCTGCTGATCACGGTCATTGCCAACGGTCTGGACATCATGGGCGTGTCTTCCCACTGGCAGAAGATCGTCAAGGGCGCCATCATCGTACTGGCTGTGCTGATCGACGTGAAGGGCAAGAGCAAGAAACGCTGAACGGTATTGAGAGAGGGGCGTTCCCCGTCCTGCTCTTGATATATATCGAAATGAACCAAACATTTCAAGGAGGAAAGAACATGAAAAAGAAGAAGTTTCTGGCTCTGCTGCTGACCGGCGCCATGGCGCTGGCCGCCCTCACCGGCTGCAGCAGCGGCACCGAGACCACCGAGGAGAGCACTGGTGGGGATGCGTCCGCCGAGAGCGGAGACGGCGCCTATAAGATTGCCCTCATCCAGCAGCACCAGACCAACGCGTTCCAGATCGGCGTCACCGAGGGCGCACAGGCGAAGGCCGATGAGCTGGGTGTAGAGTTGAACATTCTGAGCGCCGATCAGGACGCTGCCAAGCAGATCAGCCAGATCGAGCAGTGCGTGTCCGAGGGCTATGACGCCATCCTGTTCGAGCCCGTGGATCCCGATGGCCTGCGCGACGCCGCTAAGGCCGCTGCCGACGCCGGCGTCATCATGATAAACATCGTATCCGCCTGCACCGACTGGGAGTCCGCCGGCATCTCTGCCGTGTCCTGCGGTGACAACGTCAAGGCCGGCGAGAATGAGATGCAGCATGTAGCGGATCTGCTGGGCGGCAAGGGCAACATCGCCATCCTGACCGGCCCCTCCTCCACCACCGACACGACCGCACGCCTGGAGGGCTATCGCAATATTCTGGCCAACTATCCGGACATGACGGAAGTGATTGCTCCCGCGGACTGCGCATGGGACACCGCCAAGGCCCAGTCCACCGTGGAGAGCTGGCTGTCTGCCTATGATCTGGACGCCATCGTCTGCCAGAACGACGGCATGGCCGTGGGCGCGGGCAACGCCGCCGGTGCCAACAGCGGCATCGTCATCACCGGCCTGGACGGCACCCCCGACGGCTATGAGGCCATCAAGGACGGCCGCATCACCGGCACTGTGGCGCAGGACGGCGGTCTGATGGCTTCCAGCGGCGTGGAAGCTGCTGTCACCCTGCTGGACGGCGGCACGCTGGAGAACAATCTCATCATCGCGGACAGCGTGTGGATTGACTCCTCCAACGTGGCGGATTACGAGTAAGCTGTCAAAAGCGACAAATCGATCCGCTGATTCTCCAAAAATTCTTGGCAAATACCGAGAAATAGCGTATAATGACAGGGAAAGGGAAAACGGGTTCGTTTTCCCTTTCCTTATCAGAATCTGCGTGGGAGGTGCTGCGGATGCTGCGGGTCGTTTTGGCCGATGACGAAAACAAGGTGATCCTGCTGATGCAGAAGCTGATCGACTGGGAGGCGCTTGGCTACGAGATCGCAGGCACCGCCAACGATGGACTGCGGGCATTGGAGCTGGTGCGGGAAAAGCAGCCGCATCTGCTGATCACGGACGTCCGGATGCCCGGCTGCGACGGCATCGAACTGATCCAGAGGGCCAAGGCCCTCCAGCCCAAGCTGCATTTCATCGTCATCAGCGGATACCGGAAATTTGAATATGCCCAGAACGCGCTGAAATACGGCGTGGAGGACTATCTGCTCAAGCCCCTCAAGCAGGAGGAGCTCACCGGCATTTTGCTGCGCCTCAAGGAGAAGATGGGGCAGGAAGCCGCGCTGGAATTCCAGCTGAAAAGGAGCGGAGAACACCAGCAGGAGCTGCTGCTGGACGCCCTGCTGGGAACGGCGGAGCGTGGCACCTCCTTTTTGAGTGCCGGGCAGGCCAACGGGGAGTATGGATTTCACTTTGGGAGCGGCACTTACGCCGCCGCAGTGATCCGGGTGGATGTGCCCGATGCGGAATCCTATCAGGACGGCTACCGGATCCTGCTGCGCCATGCGCTGGAAATCGTGCGGCGGGAGAGCGGCCTGCTGACGGAGGAGTTCGCGGCCTCGCTGGGCCATGCCGGGATCGCAGTGTTGCTGTACCTGCGGGCCTATCATGCGGTGGAAGTGACGCAGTGCTTCACCAAAATCCGCAAGGAGATCGAAAATCAGCGGGACTTGTTCTGGAATGTCCAGGCCACCGTCTGCCTGGGCAGCCGGAGGGACTCTCTGGAGCAGGTGGGGGAATCCATGCGGGAGGCGCTCTGGCTGTGCAGGGATCGGCTGTGCCGGCCGCAGTCCTGGCGGGATGCCGCGCTGGAGATGCCGGATCTGGCCCGGCGGTATCAGATGGACGCGTCCCGGAAAAAGAGCTTTCAGGTGGCGGCCGAGTGCCTGGATGAGGTGCGCTTTGTGCAGGAGCTGGAGGAGAGCTGCCGGACGGTGGAGGCGCTGCCGGACCTGAACGGGCAGATGGTGGAGGACTGGTTCCGCCAGGTTCTGGAGGCATGCCTCTACGGAATGCGCCAAAGCGGTGAAACGGAAGCGCCCCTGGAGGAGGAGATGGATAAGCGGTTCTGGCACTGCACGGACATGGCGGCGGTATACCGGCTGCTGCGGCAGGGCATCCAGGCCGAGATCCAGCGGCTGAAGGAGGCGAAAGCCCTGCGGGAGATGCGGCCGATCACAGAGGCAAAGCACTATATCCAGCAGCACTATCAGGAGGCCCTGCGGCTGGAGGATGTCAGCACCGCCGTGGGCTTCAACGCCACCTATTTTTCCACACTGTTCAAAAAAGAGACCGGGCAGAACTTCATGGACTATCTGACGGAGCTGCGCATCAGCAAAGCTAAGGAGCTGCTGTGCGGTGAGGAGCTGTCTGTGCAGGATGTGGCAGAGCAGGTGGGGTACCGGGATCTCAAATACTTTTCCAGATTGTTCAAAAAGCTTACCGGTGTGAGCCCGTCAGATTATAAGAAACTTTATAAGTAGGTGATACCATGTGGCCGTGGACGGACTGGAAACTGCGGCGGGCGCTGCGGCGCTACCGGCGGGAGCGGGACCTGGAGGCCGTTTTGCAGATGGACTGGCACCGGGATTTGGATCTGAGCGCATTTTTCACAGATGTGGAAGAGCGGCTTCACGGAGAGGAGATCACCAGACTGCGGCAGAAACAGGCGGAATATCTGGCGCTGCAAAACCAGATCAACCCCCACTTCCTCTATAACGCCCTGGAGGCCATCCGCACAGACGCCCTACTGGCGAACTGTCCGGATATTGCCGAGACCACGGAGGCTCTGGCGACCTTTTTCCGATACACCATCTCCAATGTCCAGGAGTATGTGACCTTTTCAGATGAGCTGGACAATGCGGAAAACTACTTTACCATCCAGCGCTGCCGATTCGGTGACAAAATCTCTCTGGAACTGGAGCTGGAGAACGAGCGGCTTTTGGAAGTGCGGATGCCGAAGCTCATCCTGCAGCCTCTGGTGGAGAACGCAGTATCACATGGGCTGGAGGGCAAACTGGGCCACGGCACGGTCCGCATCATTGTGGAAAACAGCGACCGGACATTTTTCCTGCGGGTGCGGGACGACGGCGTAGGGATGCCGGACGAACAGGTGGAGCGGCTCAACGCGCAGTTCGGCGGAGTTGGGGGCGCGGATATGACCCAGCCGTGCGGAGGAATCGCCCTGCGGAATGTCAACAGCCGCATCCGGCTCATGTTCGGAGAGGACTACGGCCTGCATTTGTTCAGCGCCGCGGGCGTTGGCACGGAGTGCTGCGTGACGCTGCCGCTGCGTTTCCGGGAGGCGTAGAACCGTGAGAGAGGAATTGATCCGGGTGGAGAACGGCTGCTTCCGCAGGGAGGACGAATTCTACCGTTTTGAAATCTCCATTTCCCGGGGGGAGTGCATCGGGGTCTATGTGGACGACCATTTTACCTCCGGCACCGCATATCTGGACCTGTTCAAGGGCGGCACACACCTGGAGCGGGGACGGGCCTTTTCCTGCGGCCGTCGGGTGGGCCCGCTGGAACTGGAACGCTGGATCCTGCAAAACGCCAGGATCGTGAACTGGCACCGGTTCCATTCGCAGGAGCTGACGGTGCGGGACTTCCTGCTGGCGCTGGACCGTCCGGCCGGCTGGCCGCAGAGATGGGGCGCGGTCCGGCGCCTGCACAGTCCGGAGAGCCAGGAGATCCGGCAGCGGATGGAACTGCGTGTGCCGCTGGAGAGCCGGCTTGCCGACCTCTCCCTGCTGGATTATTACCGCCTCTGTGTATTTCGGGTGTGGTTCTGGCGGGGAGAGCTGCTGGTCCTGGACCGGATCACAGAAATCCTGCGGCGGCGGGATGTGGAAAAACTGATGGAGTGCGTACAGCTGCTGCTGCGCCAAGGGACGGCGGTATTCCTGCTGGATCTGGACGAGACATTCATGTACCGCTACTGTGACCGGATCGACGTCATCCGGGACCGCAGGACCTGCTATCGGCTTTACCCGGAGGAGTACGGGGAGCAGCTCTATGCAGTTCTGGGCTGGAAGCCGCGGGACCGCGGAGCGGAGCATACAGAGTGCCGCTGGGAAGACAAGCAGGTGCTGCGGCTGGAGGGTCTCACTTTTCCGGGAATGGCGCCGCTGACCTGCCAGATTCACAGCGGAGAGATCGCCTACTTCCGGGACGAGAACTACACGGCTGCCGCCAGACTCCGGGAGTGCTTTCTGGGCGGCAGGAATTGGCTGAGTGGGATGCTGTGGCTGAACGGGCAGGCACAGACACATGAAGAGATGACAAAGCAGATCGGCACGGAGATCGGGATTCAGACCGAACGGCCGGACCGTCCCGGCGGTGTATTGTTTGACAACCTCACCGCGCTGGACAACCTGACGACCTGCCTGCTTCCCAAGGCCGGATACCGTCTGGTTCGCCGGCGGGTCGCGGAGAATATTTTGGAGGAGGCCTCTAGATGGTTTCCCCGAGAGGATCTGCTGCGGCCTCTGCGCACTTGGTCCTTACCGGCGCGCCTCCGGTTCTCCTATTTCAAATGGTATCTGCTGAATCCGCAGCTGCTGGTCTGCTTTTTCCCCTTTTCCGGGCAGGAGACGGCGCATCATGAACTGATTATCGACCTGCTGGTTGCCTGCGCAGAACGCGGGATGGCGGTTTGGGTCATCTCCTCCAACATTGACGCGATCTGCGAAAAGACGGAAAACCAGGAATTTCTCCAGCGCCTGCGAACCATCAACTGACTTCCATGGAAAACCGGCGGCAGACTTGTGGCACAAAGACCTCCTTTTTCCTCCATCCAGCATTTTTTGCTGCAGGACGAAAGGCATCCGCAGAATTTTGCATGGCGCGGCAGTTGCCCGCCGGTGTCGGCACATGCCCGTTGGCGGTGCCCCGGCCCGCCATGCAGCGCTATTCATGGGTTTTATCCCCATTTCAGATACCCGCCGAAAAGCGTTTAGCTGCCTTGCGGCAAGCCGGACGCTTTTCTTTTCCCCAAGCGGGTGAGAAATCGTTCCCAGAACCACCTTCCCAAAGACCAGCAGGGCGGATTGCAGCTGCCGTAATACTGCTCCCAGCACACTGCGTACACCTGCCACCCGGAAGCTGCAGGCGCCGCTCTCATAGATGGGCGCCCGCACCATCTCCCAGGGCGGAGTGACAGAGGAAAAGGTCTGGCTCTCCCTGGTGGTGGTCAGTGTGTCCGGTCCCATGGGAGCAGATCCACATTTTTATTCCTCCGCCAGTGAGATCCGGATACAATACCGCCACATGGGATGTGGGGGCCTGAAGCCCGCGTACTTTGGCGCAGTGCCCTCGTTCTTCTGGCGCCGGTTGCTGGACCAGTTCACCGCCACAGCGCCGCCCTGACGGAGCGTGATGGTCCGACCGCTCTGTGGGATCACCAGGAAGGGAGCCTGTCCCACAGCAAAGTTAAACCGGAGGGCGGTGCTCTCTGCGTCGGGAAGGCGCGCCACGGTAAGGCCATTCGCGTTTTCCACATTCTGGCCACCGTTGAGAGCCACCAGGGCAATGCCGGCACGGCCGGGAGGAGCAGCCCTGGCATACATCCCACGTCCGCGTTCTGTGCCGGTTCAGTGTGATGGTGATTGATGGATATGGAGAGCTTTGCTTTTCGCTCCGGTCTGCTCCACCTCCACATCGGCCCGCGCTCCCTGTAGCCGATGCCGGAAGGCCCCTCGTCCGTCAGGGCGTTCACCATCAGCGGCTGGATGCCGCCGGTGAAGGAGATGTCACCATTGTCCCAGGGGTCGGCCGGATTATAAAAGCTGTCCCGCTGTTTCTCTGCGATGTCCCGCTCTGTAAAGTAGGCAGCCTGGACATGGGCCAAGTATTTTTCGATGTCCAGGACCAGTTTCAGCTCCTCCGGAGTGTAGTTCCCCCATCCACGGTGATCTTCTTATCTGTGATGAGATTGCCCCGGCTGTCCACCAGTCCATGGAACTCCAGCATGCGGTTGCGCATCAATCAGCCTCCACCGCGGCGTAGGCCGGGGGCAGCAGCGCCAGCGGGAGGAGATGGGGAACGGCTGGCCTGGCTGGCCCCTCAAGTTTACACGGGCCATTCCGCCATCAATTCCATTCCGCAGAGCACGGCCGCTGCCGCGCAGCGTCAATGTCCGGGGTACTTGCCGCTGGCGCAGATCCGCCTCCGGGGCCTCGGCCAGCTCCTCCCGCCGCACTGGTTTAAAGAGATATTGAATGGGGTGGCCTGATAGCCCGCCTTCAAATATGCGTTGCTGCGGTGGTGATAAAAAAGACTCCCGTCCTCTCGTCCCAGGACCGCAGCTCCCAGGCAAACTCCATGCCGCTCTTGCCAGCCATACAGATGTCCAGACAGAACAGGTTGAACCACGCTCCCTTCCGCATCATGGCTTCCAGATTCTCCGTGCTGGAAAAGGGCCTCCCCTCGTGCTCCACGTTCCGTCCCCGCAGGATATCCTCCTGTATGGCGCAGATTCCTCCCTGCATGGGTGCCGAAAGAGTCCGCAGCATACAGCAGGTCGATGCAGAGGAGAAATTGTGCCCGTCAAATGGGTCAAAAACAGCGTCAAATTTACCGCCACGCCAGACTACCCCAACGCCATTTACATCTGCAACACCAGCGGGCAGACCTACAGTCTGGTGACGATTCTGGAAGTGGACGAATAAAAGGGAAGCCCCCCGGAAATCCGGGGGGCTCCGCTTTGCTTGAGAAACTTTTGAAGCTATACTGCTTAGTCAGCCTGGCTGAGATTTACAGTATACTCCACAGAAGCGCCACTGCCAGCGTTCTCAACCGTGACAGTAATCACGATGGGAGTAGCCGCCAGATCGCTCACATTACCCAGCTTCGGAGTCAGCTGAGCAGCTGCCGCAGCTGCATTAGTACCCTTATCAATCCGCTCGGCAGATCCATCCGGGAAAGTAATCAGGATGGAGTTATCCTCCAGCAGATCTTCTGCCAGAACAAACAAGCCAGTGCCGCTTACATCGGTCCAATCAGATACGGTATTGTTGAGAACAATGTTCAGAGTGTCGCCGCTCCGAGTGATGGTCGCACCAGTGGGAGTACCAGGATTATAGGCATCCACAATGTCCGCGATATCTTCCTCAGTCATGTAGTTGGAAACACTCCTCACCATGATGGCCTCGGTCGCCTCGATCTCATAGGTGTCGTTGGCAGCCGCGCGGACCAGCTCACCGTTCACGGTGTAGTCGCCAGCGGTGGTGAAGGTCAGCTCCACAACCTCACCGTCGGCAATGTAGTCGCCGTCGGAAACGGTCTTGCCGTTGACCTCGGCGGACACATCGGAGGTGATCGTGCTGTCAATATCCAGCTCGTAGGCGGTGACAAACTCACGGTCCTTGTTGGTGTTGCTCACAGTCACCTTGCCGGTGCTGGGAACGGTCAGCAGACCTCTGTTGCTGCCTCCAATGAAGCCATCGGGATTCTCATTGATGTCGAAGTAGTTGCCAGCGGGAATGTTGGTCAGAGTGGCGGCATCACCCTTGTCGGGATAGCTGACGACCTCGCCGTCAATGCTGATGGCCACGACCTCGATCTGAGAGAAGTTCACGGGATACATGTCGCCGTTCTCCAGGGTGACATAGCCCATGTACTTGTTCAGACGATCCACGGGAGCGCCCAGCAGGTCCTCGATGGCGGCCTTGATCTCGCTGTCGCTCATGGGCTTCTCATAGTAGCGCAGCTCGATCTCCTTCGTAGTCGGATTCCAGGAAGCGGGCAGGAACTCACCCTCGGGAACCGTGGGATTGCTCACATCAGAGCCAGCCTTGGCTTTGTCGTTGATCACGATGCTGGTGGCCACGCCGTTATCCAGGATCGCGCTCACCTCGACCACGCCGGTGCCGAAGGTACCCTGGGCATTCATGTCGCGCAGAGCCTTCTCCAGGCCGTTGTAGCCGGTGTAGGAGTCATCCACATCATCAAACTCGTTGCCCTTCTTGTCGGCCAGGGACAGAACCACCTTCACCTCGGGAGACACGGAGAAGCCCTTGGTGGCGTTCCGGTCGGTGTACAGGGTGCCGTTCTTGAAGGTCAGCTTCTCAACAGTGTTGGTGTCGGACAGCAGGACGGTGTCGAAGTCCTCAACGGCGTCCTCCACGTCCTCGACCTCGTCGACGAACTTGTCAGCAGCCTTGGAGAAGTCGATGGCCTCGACCTTACGGACATTGCCGTCAGCGTCATACTTGACCTCGAACCACTCGCCCTGAGCCATCTCACCCTGGTTCTTGGAGGCGTTGCCGATCCACTCCAGGGAGTCGCCGACCTCGGAGATCTCCACGAGCTCGCCGTTGACGACCACCTCACGGGTCCAGGTCCACTCGGTCTCATCGTCGTAAGCCTCGCGGTTCACGTTGCTGCTGGTGACATAGACGTAGTTGGAGGAGGTGCCCTCGTTCTCGCCGATGGTGACAGCGGCGATCACATAGCCGTCATCATTGTAAAGGGTGTAGATCTCGGCGGCAGGAGCGATGTAGTTGCCATCCTTCTTGAGGTCCTCCATCACCAGGTTGACGTTCTTCACGCCGGTGGTGACGGACTCCACGTCGTCCACGATCTGGCGCTGATCGCCGCCAGTGGTATCCTCGACCTCAACGTTCTTCAGTTCCACGTTCAGGTAGACGGAGTCGTCGTTGCCGTAGACGTAGCTGCTGTTGTTGGCGGCCTTCAGGGACACGTGCTTCTTATCGATGGTAGCGCCATTGCTGCCCACATCCTGGGCATACTGGGCCACATCGGTGTCATCGTCGATGACGTTCTTGGAGGTGGACACGGCCACTTCCTTCAGGGTGTACACGTTGTCGTTGTTGACCGTGTAGGTGCACCAGGTGTTCAGCTGAGACAGGTTCTTGCCAGTGGTGTCGATGTCGCTCTTGGTCATGTTCACGGTGACGGTATCCATGTTGCCGTCCATGAAGATGACGTTGGCGTCAGCGTTCCGCACAGACAGGTTGCTGTTCTTGCCGTCGATGCCGGTCAGGAACACGTACTGGTCGGGATCCTCGTTCTGCTCAATGCCGATCATGTAGCCGTAGGCGTCCAGGATCACATTGTAGGTGACGTCCTTCATATTGGCGTCGTCATACTGATCCAGCACTTCCTCGTCATACATGACGGTGTCGGCGTAGTCATACTGGGTACCGCCGGCGGTAACATACTTCTCCAGGCGGAAGTTGGAGATGCTGGTGTCGGACAGGACCTCGGGAGCGTCCATGGTCTGGATCACGCCCTGGGCGATGGTCACCAGGAACAGGTCGTTCTCAGCCACTTCCTCGATGGCGAAGTCCTCGCCGTCCACAGAGATGGTCTGCTTCTGGGGCTTATCCTCGTCAGCGGACTTCATGTAGACGGGCTTGCGGCTGGTGCCGTTGTTGTCCACATAGTAGACATCCAGGTCCACGTCGTCGTTCTTCTCGTCGTAGTCCTCGGCGGCCTTGGCCAGATAGGTGTTGATGATGGCCACGGTGATCTCGTCGTCCTGGGTGTCCAGGAACACCTGGGTCAGCACGCCGTTGCCGGTCCGGCCGATAGTCTCGTCGTTCTTCTTCACCATGTCGGCCTTGCCGAAGGCGGCATCACCCAGATTCTCATCCTCGCCGTCCACATAGACGAACAGGGTGTTGTCATCAATGGCGGTCTTGCCCAGCAGGTTGTACAGGTCCTCGCCGGTGACCTTGGTGGTGTACTCGGCCACCATCTTGTCGAAGTCCACATAGGTGCCGATCTCGGCCTTCTTCCAGGTCCAGGTGTGGGCCGGACGGCCGAAGTCGTCGGTGGTGTCCTTCAGAGCCAGGTCGGGCTGATACTTCTCAGCGAACTCAACCGTCCAGCCGTTCTTCACGTTGTCGGTGGCGTCGTTGATAGAAGTGGCAGCGTCGTGGATGTTGCTGGTCACGTAGGTGGGCTTGGAAGCGCCGATAGCAACAGTGGCGCCGTTGACGGTGACGTCGGTTCCCTTGTTTTCATACTCCACCAGGGTGGCTTTCAGAGCGTTGACGGCATACAGGCAGGCCTCCTCACGGGTGGCGGCACGGGTGCCAACAAAGTTCTCATTGCCCTTAGTCAGACCGGCCTCGATGGCGCGGGAGGCCACATTGACGGTCCAGTTGGTGCCGGTGAAGCCCTCGATGGCGCTGTCATAACCCAGAGCGGTCAGCAGCATTTTCAGGAAGGCAAAGCCGGTCAGCTGCGCAGAGGGCCGGAAGGTGCCATCGGCGTAGCCATCGATCAGGCCGGACTCCACGCAGTAGGCGATGTAGCCGGCAAAGGTGGAACCCACGGGCACGTCCTTAAAGGGCGCGGCCTGGGTGCCCAGGGCCTCAGCCGTGGTCTTGCCAAGCATCATGCAGGCGATGATCTTGGCGGCAGCGCCACGGGTCAGGGTTCCCTGGGGCTGGAAAGCACCGCCGGCATAGCCGTCGATGATTCCCATTTCGGACATCACGTTGACAGCTTCCGCATAGGCTTCGCCGCTGAGGTCTTCGCTGTCTGTGAAGTCCTTGGCACCGGCGCTGACAGTGACCAGAGACATGGTCATCACCAGAGCCAGTACCAGAGAAAGGAACTTCTTCATGGGGTTTCCTCCTTATAAAATGTCGAAACAGCGCCTTGGAGTCCCCGCCCCCGGGTTCCGGGTTTCGTGTCGGGGCTAGCCTGCTCGTCGATGGCTCTGAGATATCGCCGAACCGCAAGCGGTTTGGCCGATATCGGACGAGCCTTCTCCTCGCTTTTCCATCCGCAAACGCTTCGCTGGTTTGCGAATGGAGAATGGGAACGGCCCGACTTGCGTCGGGCGTTACGAGCCTACACCAAGCACGGAGCTTGGAGGCAGTTTGCCCGCAGCTTTGTTTCGCAAGCTCAATTTAGCAGGGGGCGGGCGGAATGTAAATAGATTTGCGCGGTTCGTAATTCAGATGTAAAAAAACACGGAAATAACGCAATTTCCGTGTTTTTTGTTGTTTGTAAGTGTGGCGTTTGTGGGGAGGGTCAGTCGGGGGAATCGGTGGGGAGGGCGTAGCGCTTGCCGGTGAGGACGAGGCGGCCCTCCGCCGCCATTCGACGCAGCAGCGCGGCGGTCTGCGCCGGGGGAAGGCCCAAGCGGGCGGCGATGGCCTTGCGGGCGGCAGGGCCGTTTTCCCGGAGGAAAGCCAGCACGGCGGCGGGCTGGGCGTCCGGGGGCGTGACCGCATCGGCGGGGTAGTAGCGGCTGCCGACGCGGAGCACCGCGCCCTCGGCGCGGAGAGCGTTCAGGAGCGTGAGGGCGGCATTTTTCGTGATGCCGAGACGGGTCATGACCTCCTCGCGGGTCAGGGAGCCGGTTTCCTTCAGGGCGGCCAGCAGCGCACGGCGGCGGTCATCCCGGCGGCTCCAGCGGCAAAGGTCGCCGAGGCTGATGTCCTCCAGCCCGCCGTGGATGAGGGCCGTGCGGGTGATGGTGGAGAGGCGAGCAAGGTCCATGGGGCGGCCGGTGGCCGGGGCCAGCATGATGCGGGGCTGGGCGGGGTCACGGCGGTGGTCCCAGGCGTCCCGAAGCTGGCGGCTGAGGCGGCTGCCCATGGGGATCTCGCGGTCCGGAAGGGTGATGACGTCGCGGTCGAAGTCCACCTGCGGCCATGTAAGCTCCAAGATCTCGCCGGGCTGCATATTCAGTTTCCAGCTCATCCACAGGGCCATCCCCACAAGGGAGCCGCCCTCCTGCTGCAAAATCCGCCAAAGGAGGTATTCCCGCTCCTGCATATTGCCCGGCGGCTCCGGGCGCTTTTCCTCCTTGGGGCGGAAATATTGGGAGAAGGCGCCCCGAAGGGTGGAGACCGCCATGCCGCTGACGCGGGCGGCGTAGGGCCAGTCATGGGTTTCCAACTGGCGGATGACAAAATCCTGACGCAGATCCTTCAGGCTCACCCGCAGGCCCTCGGCATCCAACGCGTTCCGGGCCAGACGGGACACGGATTCCGGCGGCATGGGGCGCTTGTAGCGGTCCGAGATCACCACATGGTCGGACACGGCGGCGTACCGCTCATGGCGCCGGCGGAGGCAGTTCAGGGTGTCGCCCTCCAGCGGCACGGTGCGGTCGGACAGGTACAGGACGCTGTCCGTCAAATCCACCTGCGGCCATGTCAGGCCCGCAATTTCCTCCCGGCTGAGGCCCGCCTGCCACGCGAGGCGCAGCACCGCACCCTCCGGGTCGGCGGGGTGCCGCGCCAGCACCCGCTCCATGGCCGTTGCGTCCGGCCGTTTAAATTCGTAGCCCATCCCCGGTCCTCCCTGCTTTCCGGGACAGCGGCAGACAAAATAACCATTTTGTCAACAAATAGCGCTTTGCCTGTCGCCGCAGGAAAAGCAGGAGGGATTTTTTCAAGAAAAAGCGCACGGAAACAGACCGGCTCAAGGGGCCGGTCCGCTCTCATGCGCTTCTTTTAGGGGAATTGCTTGCTTTTTTAAAGGCTTTCCGCTATGATTGGGTCAACGAACGGGACAGTGCGTGGGCCTTTGACCGCGCTGTTGACAAAATGGTTATTTTGTCTAACAGAGGAGCCGCAGCCGCTCCAACTGGCGAAGGTGCTCCGCACCGGTGGTCAGGAGGTAGAGCCGGGTGGTCTCCACGGAGCTGTGGCCCAGAATGTCCGCCAGCTTTACAACATCCCGGCACGATTCGTAAAACGTGCGGGCAAAGAGGTGGCGCAGATTGTGGGGAAACACCTTCTCCGCCGCCACGCCCGCCTTGGCGCACAGGCGCTTCATCTCCGCCCAAATCTGCGTGCGGCTCAAAGGGCGGCCGCTTTTGGTGAGGAAGATCGCGCCAAAGGCGATTTTGTTTTTCCCGGCGAATTTCAAGAGCCGCCGACAGAGACGGGCGGGAAGGAGAATCGTGCGGAGTTTTCCCTTCAGCGCAATGTCCGCGCGGCCCCGTCGGGCCGCTTCCACCGTGATATAGCGGACCTCGCCCACCCGAATCCCGGTGGCGCAGACCGTTTCCATCAGCAGCGCCAACCGTTCCCGGCCCTCTGCGCGGGCGGTACAGACAAGGCTGCGGTACTCCGCGCGGCTCAGCTCCCGCTCCGCCGAGCGAAAGCTGCGGTGCTGGAGCCGCAGCGGACGCACCCGGCAGTCCTCCCGGCCCGTCAGAGTGAAAAATTTACTCAGCCCAGCCAGCATGGCGTTGACAGTGGCGGGGGCATGTGTTTCCGCAAGGCTTCGCCTCCACTCCGCGGCGCGGCCGCGGGTCACAGGGGCCTCCCGGTTCCAGCGGGCGAAGGCCCGAACGCTGCGGACGTAATTTTCCACCGTACCGGGGCTGCACTCCCGCTGTGTCAGCTCCCGCCTGAATGTATCGATCTGCCGCGCCGTAATAGGTGCGGGCGCTCTGCGCTGTCTCATACCGTTTCCTCCCAATCCTTTTGACAGCATTGTCGCACAGGGCACCGCCGCTGGAAAGCCGGGAGGCGAAAAAATGCCCCGGAGAGAAGTTCTGACTTCCCTCCGGGGCATTTACATTTTCAATTCAGTCGATCATGCGAACCTCGGTGATGACCGGCTGCTGATCCGCCGGGATGGTGCCGTTATCGTCCGTGGGCTGAGCGGCCTCGCAGACCGCGTCCACCACGTCCATACCGTCCGTCACATAGCCGAAGCAGGCGTACTGACCGTCCAGAAATGTGCTGTCGGCATGGCAGATGAAAAACTGGGAGCTGGCGCTGTCCATGTCCTGCGCTCGGGCCATGGAAATGGCGCCCCGGATGTGGGACAGGGGATTTTCCACACCGTTGGCGGAAAATTCGCCCTTGATGGTATTCTCGGAGCCGCCGGTGCCGTTGCCGTTGGGGTCGCCGCCCTGCATCATGAACCCGGCAATGATGCGGTGGAACGTCAGGCCGTTATAAAAGCCGGCGTTGGCAAGGTCCATGAAGTTCTGCACGGTGATGGGCGCGGCGTCTCCGTCCAGCTCCACGGTGACGGTGCCATAGTCCTGAATTTCAATTTCGGCGCGGTGGGTGCCGATACCCTCTGTCTTAGGCTCAGTTGTATCGGTTTTAGCAGCGTCAACAACAGCCGTGTCGGTCTTGCCGCACCCGGCCATGCTTAAAAGCAGCAGGGCGGCCAGACAGATGCTCAGTAATTTTTTCATATAATACTCCTTTGCTTAAAACACAGCCCGCCGGGGATGGCTCGGCGGGCTGTACGGTTTTTACTTTTTGCCCTTCAGGGACTTCATGCGCTGCTCGTGGTTCAAAATGGCCTTGCGCATCCGCAGGCTCTTGGGGGTGACCTCCAGCAGCTCATCGTCCGCCAGGAACTCCAAGCACTGCTCGAGGCTCATCTGGCGGGGCGGCACCAGCCGCAGAGCGTCATCAGAACCGGAGGCACGGGTGTTGGTGAGCTGCTTTTTGCGGCAGGCGTTCACCACAATGTCCTCGCCTCGGTTGGCAACGCCGATGATCATGCCCTCGTACACCGGGACGCCGGCGCCGATAAACAGCGTACCGCGCTCCTGCGCATTATAAAGGCCATAGGTAATGGACTCGCCGGTCTCGGTGGAGATCAGGCTGCCCATGCCCCGGCGCTGGATGTCGCCCTTATAGGGGGCGTAGGAATCGAACACGGAGGCCATGATGCCCTCGCCCTTGGTGTCGGTGAGGAAATCATTGCGGTAGCCGAACAGGCCCCGGGCGGGAATCAGGAACTCCACCTTCATGCGGTCGCCCACAGGGGTCATTTCCACCAGATCGCCCTTGCGCTGGCCCAGCTTTTCAATGACCGCGCCTACGCAGTCGCTGGGAACGTCCACCACAAGGCGCTCAATGGGCTCGCACTTCTTGCCATCGATCTCCTGATACAGCACACGCGGGGGGGAAACCTGAAACTCGTAGCCTTCACGGCGCATGGTCTCGATAAGGATAGACAAAGACATCTCGCCCCGGCCCGCCACATTGAACGCGGTATCGCGGTCGGTATCCGTGACCTTCAGGGAAACGTCCTTCAGCGTTTCGCGGTACAGACGCTCGCGAATCTGACGGGAGGTGACAAACTTACCCTCCCGGCCGGCATAGGGGGAATCGTTGACGGAGAACGTCATCTCCAGCGTGGGGGCGCTGATCTTCACAAAGGGCAGCGGCTCCACGGCGGAGGGTGCGCAGATGGTATCGCCGATGGTAATGTCGGGGATGCCGCTCATGGCGATGATGTTGCCGGCGGTGGACTCCGTCACCTGCTTCCGAGCCAGACCCTCAAACTCGTAAATGGACACGGCCTTGGCCTTCTTGGGGGCGGCGTCCGGGTCATGGTAGTTGCAAACGGCAATCTCCTGATTCTGCTTCAGAGTGCCGCGCTCGATGCGGCCGATGGCGATGCGGCCCACGAACTCATTATAGTCGATGGAGCTGACCAGCATCTGGAACGGCTGGTCCACATCCGCCTCGGGAGCGGGGATGTACTCCAGAATGGTCTCGAACAACGGCTTGAGGTCCGTGCCCGGCACATCGGGGGAATAGGAGGCCGTGCCCTGCCGGCCGGAGCAGAACAGCATGGGGGAGTCCAGCTGCTCGGGAGTGGCGTTGAGGTCCATCAGCAGTTCCAGCACCTCGTCGATGACCTCGTGGATGCGCTGGTCGGGACGGTCGATCTTGTTGACCACCACAATGACCCGGTGACCCAGCTCCAGTGCGCGGCTGAGGACGAAGCGGGTCTGAGGCATGGGACCCTCAGCGGCGTCCACCAGCAGGATGACACCGTTGACCATCTTCAAAATGCGCTCCACCTCGCCGCCGAAGTCGGCGTGGCCCGGGGTGTCCACCACGTTGATCTTTACGTCCTTATATCGGACGGCGGTGTTCTTGGCCAGAATGGTAATACCGCGCTCCCGCTCCAGATCGCCGGAGTCCATCACGCGGTCCACAACCTCCTGATTTTCCCGGTAGACGCCGCCCTGCTTGAGCATCTCGTCCACCAGCGTTGTCTTGCCATGGTCAACGTGGGCGATAATGGCTACGTTTCTCAAATGTTCGTTCTGCATAATCTGAATGTCCTTTCCTATCTAAAGGATTTTTGCACAGCCTATTATTATAATGCACGCTTTCTCTAATTTCAATGGGAAATTTCATATTTTCCGCTGAAATTCCGAATTTTTTCCCATTTGTTTCCCCGTTCGCGGTCAAACCGCCCTTTTCGCCAAAGAACACTGGCAAAGCCCGCCGTTTTTTGACTGTTCGGACATTGATTCCCCCGGCGGTTCCGCTATAATGGAAAGTGCCTCGGCGGAAGCGGCGCAAGCGCCGCACGTTCCGGTGGGAGTAATGCGGCTCGCTGGAGCCGCCAAGGAGATCATGAATATGTATCGCATTCAAACCATGAACAAGATTTCCCCTGTGGGCCTGAACCGTTTTGACGCCGCACTGTATGAAGTGGGCGATGAGGTACAGGACCCTCAGGGGATTTTAGTTCGCTCCGCCAAGCTGCTGGACATGGAGTTCAACCCCAGCCTGCTGGCTATCGCCCGGGCGGGCGTGGGCGTGAACAACATCCCGCTGGACCGCTGCGCGGCGGCGGGCATCCCTGTGTTCTCCACCCCCGGTGCCAACGCCAACGCCGTAAAAGAGCTGGTGGTCTGCGCCATGCTGATGAGCTCCCGGGATATTCCCGGCGCTATCCGCTGGGTCCGGGAGCAGGCGGCCTCCGGCGTGGAGGTGGCTACTGTGGTGGAAAAGGGCAAGTCCGCCTTTGTGGGACCGGAGCTTTACAAAAAGACGCTGGGCATCATCGGCCTCGGTGCCATCGGCTCTATTGTGGCCAACACCGCTATTTCCCTCGGCATGGATGTTTACGGCTACGATCCCTTCCTGTCCGTGGACACCGCCCTGCGGCTGGACCGCCACGTTCATGTGGTCAAGGATATCAATGACCTTTATAAGCGGGCGGATTACGTTACTCTGCACATCCACTACACGGGAAAAACGGCCCACATGATCGACGCCGATGCCATTGCCGCCATGAAGCGGGGCGTGCGGGTCATCAATCTGGCCCGGGGCGAGATCGTGGATGATGAGGCCATACTGGCGGCACTGGATACCGGCAAGGTGGCGGTATACGTCACGGACTTCCCCAATAACCGGCTGCTCACCGCGCCCCATGTCATCGCCATGCCCCATCTGGGCGCCTCCACACCGGAGAGCGAGCAGAACTGCGCCGCCATGGCGGTGGACGAGCTGACGGACTATCTGGAAAACGGCAACATCCGCCGCAGCGTCAATCTGCCGGATATGGTGATGGACCGCAGCGGCGTGGAGCGGCTGTGCATCCTGCACAAGAATGTTCCCGGTATGCTGGCGAACATCACCAGCCTGTTCGGCCGGGACGGGGTCAACGTGGAGAACCTGAGCAACAAGTCCCGGGGCGAATACGCCTACACCATGGTGGACCTCGGCACGAAGGTGGCGGAACGCGTCATTGAGGACGTTCAGCACATGGCCAATGTAATTCGCGTCCGCGTTCTGGAGTGGTAAGTAAATTCATTTTAATTAAGCGTGGGACCGCCTTTCGGCAGTCCCACGCTTTTTTCCGCTCACCGCCATAAATTTTCCGTTCCGGCACATACTACCCCTATATTGCGGGGGTGCTTATGGAAAAACTGACTTCAAATTACGCGGCAAACGCCGCGGAGCTGGATTTGCTGTTGGGCGTAGGCCGGAGCTGCGATATGGTGAGCCGGGATTATGTCATCGGCGGGCGAAGGGCGCGGCTGTGGGTGGTGGACGGTTTCGGCAGCGACAGCATCATTGAGCGCATGGGCGCCTTCTGGCTAACCCTGAAGCCGGAGCACGTAGCAGGGCTCACCCAGATGCAGGAGTTTTTGGACCGGTTCATCACGTTTTCCGAATCCAACGTCACGTTTGACGTATCTGACGCCGTGACCTCCGTATTTCTGGGAAAATCCCTGCTGATCATGGAGGGACTGTCCGGCGCCGCGCTGATGGACGCCAAGGGCTATCCCAGCCGGGGCGTGGACGAGCCGCCGGATGGAAAGGTGCTCCGGGGCAGTCACGATGGCTTTGTGGAGGCGGTGGTTCCCAATATGGCGCTGCTGCGCCGACGCATCCGGGACCCGCACCTGACCATGGAGGGCCACAAGGTCGGCTCCCGGAGCCACAATGACGCCGTGCTCTGCTATCTGGATGACAAGGTGGACCAATCGCTGCTCCGCAAGCTCCGGGGCAAGCTGCTGGGGCTGGACATCCGGTCTCTTTCCATGGCGCAGGAAAGTCTGGCGGAGGCCATCCGCCCAAAGCAGTGGTACAATCCATTCCCAAAGGTCCGCTACACGGAACGGCCTGACGCGGCGGCGGCCAGCATCATGGAGGGCAGCATCGTTTTAATAGTGGACAATTCACCCTCCGTGATGATTCTGCCCACCTCGTTTTTCGATTTTACCCAGGAGGCCAACGATTTTTACTTCCCGCCCCTCATCGGCACGTATCTCCGTATTCTGCGGGTGACGGTATTCCTCCTCTCGCTGTTCATCACTCCGGCGTGGTATTTGATGGTCAGCGTGCCTGACCGTCTGCCGGGATGGCTGGATTTCCTGTCCTCACCGGAGCCGGTGTCCCTGAGCCTTTTGAGCCAGCTTTTAGTGGTTGAGTTTTTGATTGACGTATTGAAGCTGGCGTCCTTGAATACGCCGGACAGCCTCTCCAACTCCTTTTCCATGCTGGGCGCGCTGGTGCTGGGCGATTTCGCTGTACAGGCCGGATGGCTGGGGCCGGAGGTGCTGGTGTATATGGCCTTTGTCTCTGTGGCGGGCTTTGCCCAGCCCAGCTACGAGCTGGGCTACGCCTTCAAGCTGCTGCGGGTGGCGCTGCTGCTGGTCACGGCGGCCTTTGACGTCTGGGGTTTCGTGCTGGGCGTGGTGGGAATTTTCGTTCTGCTGTGCACCACAAAGCCGCTGGTGGGTAAGGGCTACCTCTATCCGCTCATTCCCTTCAACGGCAAAGCTCTCCGACGGCTGCTGGTGCGGGAGCCTATCAGCCGGGACAATACCTGACGGATTTTCAACACGCTGAAGCGGCGGAGCAATGCTCCGCCGCTTCAGCGTGTTGAAAAAGCCTCACAGAGTTTCGCGTCCGCAGACGCGAAAGCTGTAAAATTTGTTTTTTGCCGCGACCTGTGCGTGGCAGAAAACACTTTGCGCAAAGCGAGCGTCGAATTGTCCGCCATCAGCGGACAACCGAGGCGCAGAGCGCAGCGAAACTTCCTCGAAAAAGTGGCAATGCCACTTTTTCGATGGTCGCAAGCGGCGGAGCGTTTGCTCCGCCGCTTTTTCATGGACTTCAGTCCTCGATGCTGATGGCGCTGACCGGGCAGCCATCCCGGGCGGTCTCCGCCTCGGCGCGCTGGTTGTCCGGAATTTCGCCGCCGTGGGCCAGTCCGTCATCCCCCATGGAAAACACCACAGGGCAGGTGCCGGCGCACAGGCCGCAGCCGATACAGGTGTCATTGACCGTTGCTCTCATTTCCTTGCCTCCATTTTCCGAATGTCAATCCAGAATGCTTCCATCCCGTCCCAGCGTCACCACCTGCCACGGGAGGAATTTGCCGCTGTTTTGCAGCGCGGTCTCCGCCGCCCGCTGAAGGCCGCCGCAGCAGGGGACCTCCATGCGGACCACTGTGACCGCCCGGATGTCATTGAGCCGGAGGATGTCCGTCAGCTTTTCCGCGTAATCGCCCTCGTCCAGTTTGGGGCAGCCGATGAGGGTAATATGGCCCTTCATGAACCGCTCGTGGAAATCCGCCCGGGAAAAGGCCGTACAGTCTGCGGCGATGAGCAGCTTTGCCCCCTGATAGAACGGGGCCTGCACCGGCAGCAGCTTGATCTGGATGGGCCACTGCATCAGGCGGGATTGGGCCATGGTCTGCATGGGGGCCTCTGCCGCAGTCTGCTTCAGCTCAGCGGCCCGGCTGCCAGGACAGCCGCCCATTTGCAGCGGTGCGCTGCCGGGACAGCCGGTGCGCGTCACCGGCGCACTGCCCTTCAGCGCCTCTGCCCGCTTCTGGAGCTGGGCGGCGGCAACGGCCTTTTCGTCAAAGGCAGCGGCCTCCCGCTCCACAAAGGTGATGGCGTTGGTGGGGCAATGGGGCAGACAGTTGCCGAGGCCGTCGCAGTAATCGTCCCGCAGCAGGGCGGCCTTTCCGTCCACCATGCCGATGGCGCCCTCCTGACAGGCGGCCGCACAGGCACCGCAGCCATTGCATTTTTCCCGGTCGATCTCAATGATTTTCCGTATCATATAGGGTATCTCCTTTTTCCTTGGCTATTCAGCCTTGTCTTTCCGTAGATAGTATCCTATAATATTTATGTAAATTCTGTTGCGTATGCAACTTTTTTTGAAAGAGCCGCTGTCAGATACAGGAGGAAGTGCCATGAAGCTGCGTGTCCCGGATTATTTTGACGATTTTTCCTGTCTGGCGGGGGCGTGCCCTCATAGCTGCTGCATGGAGTGGGAGGTTGTTTTGGACGAGGACACCGCCCGGCGGTACCGCGCTCTCCCCGGCCCGCTGGGGGAGCGGCTCCGCGCCGCGATGCAGCTTGACGGAGAGGACTGGTGCTTTCCGCTTCGCGGCGGGCGCTGCCCCTTTTTGAATCAGGAAAATCTCTGTGAGGTGCACCTCACCTTGGACGAGGCGGCCACCTCTGTCACCTGCCGGGAGCACCCCCGGTTCGTGGAAGATTACGGCACGTTCCGGGAGGTCACGCTGTCCGCCTCCTGCCCTGAGGCGAACCGGCTTCTGCTGAGCAGCGAGGCCCCGCTGCTGTTTCCGGAGCGAACGGACGATACGCCCGCAGAGGCGGGGGACGAATGGCTGACGTGGCTTTTGCCCCTGCGGGAACGGATGCTGGCGCTTTTGCAGAATCGCACCCGCCCTCTGAACGCTCGGCTGCGGGATATTCTGCTGCTGGCCCAAGGCGTACAGGAGCGGCTGGACACAGAGGACGAGGATGCCCTGCCGGAATTGGTCGAAGGACCGCTCCCGGCGCATTCCGCCGCGCCGGAAACCACGGGGCTGTTCCCTTACGCCCTGCAATTTTTGGAAACGCTGGAGGTTTTAGAGCCGGACTGGCGGGACCTTCTGCACCAGGGAGAAGCGGCGGAGCCGGCACCGGTATCCGAGGCGCTTTTGGAGCGCATTGCCGCGTATTTTCTGTTCCACTATATTTTAAAGGCGGTCAATGACGGGGATGTGCTGGGACAGACGCAGCTGTGCATTTTCGCCGTGCTGACCATCCGGCGCCTTGCGGCGGTATGCGGTCCTGCGGAGGCGCTGCGCCGGTTCAGCTGTGAGATCGAGCATGATGAGGAAAACCTGTCCGCACTGCGGGATGGTTTTTGGGCTCAAGAAGAGTTGTCCCCCACGCATTTTTACGCCGAGCTTGGCTGACCACGCGCTTTGTGTAAATTGCTTGTATATTTTCAGTTTTATTTATTCAAAATGTAAAATATATACAAAATCTATTGACATTTTCAAGGGTTCATTGTACAGTAAAGGTACAAGGAGGGCAGTGCTTCCGAACCCAAATCCGCCGCTCCTTGAGCGCCGCTTCAGTGGGCCGCACCGTCAAATACGAAGTGCCATCATTTAATGAATCGCGTGAGATGAGTCTCTGCACGCACCCGGCACCTCATGGATTGGCAGTCAGTGTTCTGCAGCAGCGGCAATATAGATGGAAGCAGAGGTAACAATATTGAAAGAAACACAGCAGAAGTAGCCCCCATTCGCCGTTGGAGCGAGTGGGGGCTGATGCTTTTTCAGAATAAAGTTTTTATTGGCAGTCAGAAAGCAAAAATTTGCTTCCTGACTGCCGTTTTTCAGCGATCTAATTGATTGACAAACTGCTGCGCCGTGCGGCCGGAACGGCTGCCGCTGCGGACCTGCCATGTGGCGGCCGCCGCCCGGAGCTGCTCGGCAGTCAGGTCCGTTCCTGCCCTTTCGGAGAGGATGGAGACGATCTGCTGATATTCCTCAAAGGTGGGGGCAGGATAGAAAAGCTGCAAACCGAAGCGGCTGGCAAGGGACAGCTTTTCCTCTACCGTATCGGAGCGGTGGATGTCACCGTCATGCTCTATATCGCTGCGGTCACTCCACACCTCCCGCACCAGATGGCGGCGGTTGGAGGTGGCGCAGATTCGCACGTTTTCCGGCGGGGCCTCCGCGCCGCCCTCCATGACCGCCTTCAGATATTTATAGGAGGTCTCGTTTTCCTCAAAGGAGAGATCGTCCAAAAACAGGAGAAAGCGGTAATTGCGGCCCTTGATCTGCCGCAGAAGCGCCGGAATAAGGTCATACTGCTCCTTATAAACCTCAATAAGCCGCAGACCCTTCGCCGCGTATTCATTGGCAATGGCCTGAACGCTGGTGGACTTGCCGGTTCCGGCATCGCCGTAGAGTAGGACATTATTGCCGCCCCGGCCATGCAGAAATGCCTCGGTATTGCGGACCAACTGCTCCTTTTGCTGCCGGTAGCCTACCAAATCCGCAAGGCGCACCGGGGGTCGGTCCCGCACTGGGAGCAATCGGACGCCATCGACCTCCCGCCGGACGCGGAACACCTGCCCCAGCCCTAATTGACCAACGCCGTGGCTTTGATAAAAAGCAGTCAGACAGTCCAGCAGCGCCGCCGGGGAGGCGGCGTCTGCCAGCGCAGCGGCCAGCTCCGTCAGCGGAGCGCTTTCCTTACCCTGGCGGCTCTCGTGGTGAAAATTTCGCAGAAGATGCCATGGCCCCTCCTCCGGCGGGGCGGACAGCAGGGCATGGAAAACAGCCATGTCCGCCAGCGCCAGCGCGCTGAGGGTGTCCTCCGGGCCGGTGCGGCGCTCCCATGAGAGGGAGAAAGGGTTCTCGTGCTCCGTCAGCGTCCACGCGATGCAGCAGCGCCACAGGTCGCCCTGCCAGCCGTTTTCCACGGCCAGCGCCACCAGCTCCCCCTGAGCGGCCACGCGGACGGTCTCTGCCGGGTCCATGAGCCGCCGCAAGAGGCTCTCCGGCGTCTGGCGGTACAAAAGCAGGCGGTCCAATGCTTCAGCCGTGTTCATACACCGCTCCCTCATTCCAGAATGGCGCCCCTGTCGGCAGAGGACACCAGCTTGGCATATCGGGCAAGGTAACCGGTTTTGATCTTCGGCTCAGGACAGACCCAATTTTTCCGGCGCTCCGCCAGCTCCGCGTCCTCCACGCACAGGTGGAGGGAGCGTCCGGGAATGTCGATCTCGATGAGGTCGCCCTCCTGCACCAGACCGATGACGCCGCCGGAGGCAGCCTCCGGGCTGACGTGGCCGATGGACGCTCCCCGGGTCGCGCCGGAGAACCGACCGTCGGTGATGAGGGCCACGTCCTTGTCCAGTCCCATACCGGCGATGGCGGAGGTGGGGTTCAGCATTTCCCGCATACCGGGGCCGCCCTTGGGGCCCTCGTAGCGAATCACCACCACATCACCGGGACGGATGCCGCCGGCGTAGATGACGGCGATGGCCTCCTCCTCACTGTTGAACACCCGGGCGGGGCCCTTGTGCCGCAGCATTTCCGGGGCCACGGCGCTCTGCTTCACCACGCAGCCGTCCGGGGCCAGATTGCCGAACAGGGCGGCGATGCCGCCGGTCTTGGAATAAGGCTCCTCCAGCGGGCGGATGAGACTGGTGTCCAGATTCTCCGCCGTTTCCAGGTTTTCCCCTACGGTCTTACCCGTTACGGTGGGCAGCGAGGTATCCAGCAGACCGGCCTTGGTCAGCTCCTTCATCACGGCCCAGACGCCGCCGGCCCGGTCCAGATCCTCGATATAGGTGTCACCGGCAGGAGCCAGATGACAGAGGTTGGGAGTTTTGTCGCTGATGCCGTTGACCATGTGCAGATCCAGCTCCACCCCGGCCTCGTGAGCGATGGCGGGCAGGTGCAGCATGGTGTTGGTGGAGCAGCCCAGCGCCATGTCCACGGTCTCGGCATTGTGGAAGGCGGCTTCCGTCATAATATCCCGGGGACGGACGTTTTTCTCCACCAGCTCCATGATCTTCATGCCGGTCTCCTTGGCCAGCCGCAGACGGGCGGAATACACGGCGGGAATGGTGCCGTTGCCCCGGAGGGCCATGCCGATGGCCTCTGTAAGACAGTTCATGGAGTTGGCGGTGTACATCCCGGAGCAGGAGCCGCAGGTGGGGCAGGCATTTTCCGTGTAGTCCGCCACACCGGCCTCGTCCAGCTTTCCTGCGTGATAAGCGCCCACCGCCTCGAACATGTGGCTCAGGCAGGTGCGGCGGCCATCTCTGAGGCGGCCTGCCAGCATGGGGCCGCCGGAGCAGAAGATGGTGGGGATATTCAGCCGCGCCGCCGCCATCAGCAAACCCGGCACATTTTTGTCGCAGTTGGGAATCATCACAAGTCCATCGAACTGGTGGGCCATGACCATAGCCTCCGTGGAGTCGGCAATGAGGTCGCGGCTCACCAGCGAATACTTCATACCCACATGGCCCATAGCGATTCCGTCGCACACGGCGATGGCCGGGAACATCACCGGCGTACCGCCGGCGGCCCGGACGCCGGCCTTCACCGCCTCGGCGATCTTGTCCAGCCCCATGTGGCCGGGAACGATCTCGTTATAGGAGCTGACCACGCCGATGAGGGGCCGGGAAAGCTCCTCATCGGTATAGCCCAGCGCATACAGCAAGCTGCGGTTCGGCGTGCGCTCCACGCCGGTCTTGATTTCATCAGAACGCATAGCTTTCTCCTCCGATACCTCTTTTTAGTCAGATGCCGTGTCGAGATTTTTATCACCACTCCAGATCATGTTGCGGCGCAATTCCTCGCCCACCAGCTCCATGGGGTGCTTTGCCAGCTGGTCCCGCTTGGAATTGAAGAACGTGCGGCCCCGGCTCTTGTTCTCGGCGATCCAGCGGCCAGCAAAGGTGCCGTCCTGAATGTCCGCCAGCACCGCCCGCATCCGGGCCTTGGTCTCCTCGTGGGGCAGCACCCGGGGGCCGGAAAAGTACTCGCCGAACTCAGCGGTATCGGAGATAG
>OGIE01000150.1_pt1 | contig 98126 bp, 71 predicted proteins | sample 1571581 | NCBI WGS metagenome assembly OGIE01 (sample SAMEA2582021, study PRJEB24529) | metagenome | biome: Human gut stool | place: China | collected 2011
CCATACCGCAAAGTTCGGCATAACATTTGGATGCCTAAAATTTATCCCCACTAAAAATCTACTGACCCTTTTGAAGGCGGAATCTCTTAGATTGGTATTTGCTTTCAATGCTTATTTGGCATAAGCCGAGAGGCAGCTTATGCCGCTGAAAAACCGCTGGTGTTTAGAAGTCACAATGGCTACATGCTGGCATGTTGAATATGTCTCATTTGTTCTAAAAAATGTATATTTTTCCAGCTTTTCGTTTTTCCTATAATTTGTATTATGATAAATAGTGTGCGGGCGATATGATGTTTTTGGAAGAACTTGTCATTGTGGTAATCATAGGCAAGTTCAGCCTCAGCTCTCCATTCGTTAGCACGTTTTAGCTGTTCTTCGTCATACTTCAAATCATCCCGGTGTCTGTTAAGTTGGTCAGATACAGCATCTACATCGTGTTGCAATGCACGTAAAGCATCATTGTGCGTTGTTGTATTCTGAATAGCATACGTCCTGCCGATACCTTCCACTTCGGTCACATAAGTACCAAACTCTTCCGTTCAGTCTGTCTATGACTCTCTGCATCTCTTCCGAATCAGTCACCACGTCAAGTCCACCCTTGCGCATACGCTCCACAAGGTTGTCCCTCAGTTCCCGCTCCTCCGCTGTCAGCGCCTTGCTTTCCCTGCGTGAATAACGCTCGTCCGCTTTTCGTTGGTTGAAACGCTTGCTTGGCGGTATAACGTTCCCTTTGTCGTCACGAGTGACCAAATCATCCGATTTGCGGTTGTTCTTGACATTCTTATATTTATAATCCTCTCCATTGTCATATCCGAACTCGTTGACGTCATTGCCGTCCCACCAAATGTCTTTTGCCGGAACTTCATCCTCCATTATGCGATACTTGCCGTTGAGCGCATGGTTTCCGTGCATCTCAGCATAACGGCGCGACAACGAGACCCAGTCGCCGTTGCGCAGTTTTCCTTCTTTCATCGTTGTCGGAACCGCCCTGTACACCTTGACCGTCACATCCCTTCCGCCTTGCCTAATCGAAGACAACGCATTTGCAACTGCATCTGTCGATTCTCTGCCGTGCGGTGTATCGTTCAAATATCCTCGTGGATTCGTGAAATAGTCATCCGGCTGTCTGTTGTAACCGAGCGCGATGTCCTCCAAGTTTACATCCGGACCGTTTTCAATGTCGTTCCGTCTTGCCTCGTCCGATTCATATCCTGGATTGGACGGCGCACGATGCTGCATCCTGTATTCATTGTTCTCATCTCCGTAGCCTTTTCTCCTTGCCACCTCGTCGAGCATCTCTCTCGCCTCCGTCTCGTCGCCTTTTTCCAACGCTTCGGCATATCTGCTGTCTATCTGTCCGTCTGTAAGCAAGGATAGTTCATCAAGATGCCTTTTCCGGGCGGCTGCTTCCTCCTCGGCTTTTTTCCGGGCCGCCTCCATCATATTGCGCTCTTCCTCAAACAGATTCCTATACTCGTCAATCAAAGCGTCCAAGTCTCCGAACGCTTCTTTCAAAGCGGCTCTGAATGATTTGAGCGACTTCGCAATGTCCGACAATTTGCTTGTTTTGCCGTCGTCGGCAAGATAAATTTGCCGTTCCATAGAACGTCTTGCTATCGCCGCTTTTCCAGTATTTTTCTGTGCCATACCGTTTGCGTAGTCAGACACATAAGATTCGTCCACACCGAAACGCTCTGCGAAATCCTTCCGTCTTTTGTTCTCCGGTTCATCCCCGCTCTCCCTTACGCTGCGGTCTACACCTTCAGGCTTGACTTGCTCTGGTGCAACGCCCTCCTTCAACGCACTCTCAAACTCTGCGAGAAGTTTGTCGGCGGCCTTCATCCTGCGCACACCCTCCTTGTCGCCTCTGTTCTTGAAATACTCGACCATCTTTGCCACTGCGTCACGCAGACGGGCAAGGATGCCTTTCTCCCCTCTCAGCGACTCGGCAAGACGCTTCAGGGCATCATTGTTGTTCAACGCCTCTCCAACGATATCGCACGTCACCTCCTCGGCAAGTTTCCCCTCGGCATAAGCATTCAACTTGCGCTTCTTCTCGATGCGTTCATTCCATTCCTTCTCGCCGACGACCTCCATAGCCGCCTTCTGCAAAGCCTTGAACTTGCCACCGTCCATCCGCTTCACTCCGTGCGCCACCTCGTGCCCCAGCACCTGCACCAACGGGTTCTCGGCATCCTTTGCGATACGGATCACTTTCTTGTCCGCGTCTATCGTCCCGTTCTCCTCCATCGTGTCCACCCATTCCACACGATAGCCCAACGCACCTGCGACCTCCTCGGCGTCCTTGCGCTCCGCCTCAGTCAGCTCCTTCTGCTTCGGTCTCTCCGCCTTGTCACCTTCCTTCTTGGCGTTTTCAACGGCTTTTTTGAAGTCCTCAAACGACATTTTCTTATCAGCGGCTTCAATGTGTGCCTTCCACGCATCAATCTGCTCTTTGGGCAAACCTGCGCTTTCCATCTTGTCGGCAATATCCAATGCTCCCTCCAATGTATTCACTGTAGGCATCATTACAATCTCATCCTTGCCGTTGGTGGCATACAGCATAGGATGTCTGTATACAATCTTGTCCATTCCTTTGGATGCAACCGCTTCAAGAAACTTCTTCAGATTGACTGCATTAAAGAATATTCCGTCAATTGCGACAGATATTGCCTCTCCTTTCAACTTCTTGCTTGCAGCGATGGCGAAGTCAAGCACCTCCTTTGACGGCAACGACTCAACCTCGTTGTCGGGGATATGAACCAATCTATGTATCGCCTTTTCCGTGTCCGGATATTTCCCGTCAATCAGATTGCCGTCCTTGTCTCTTGTCGTACCTTCCCACTCTTTGGGATAGTCCGCTTTCTCCTTGAAGAGGATGTATCCATCAGAAGCATACGCATAGCCGTTGGCATAATGCACTCCTCTCAGCACAGAAATGCTAATTTTTTTTGAAACCGTATATTTGAACAGGTTGACCTTCTTTTTCTTGCCCACGGCTCTTGTCGCTTGACCGAGAACCGAGTCATCCTCAGCCTCAGCCTTGCGTTTCTTCTCCTCCTTGTCGGCAATCTCCTTAGCCTTGTCAAAAACGCTCTGCTTCTTTTGCTTCTTCTCTGCCTTTTTACTACCTTTGTCGATGGAAGCAGTGTGCGGCGTAGCTTTGCCTTCAATGACTTTGGTTGTAACGCGATTGCCATTGTCAGCTGCTTCCTTGTCATAAGCCGTCAAAACCCAGTTTTTGTCGGCTATTTTTTTACCTCCCTCTCTGAAGTTTTTTCTGACCGTGACCAATTCAGACCCCTTTCTGAACACAATCTTGTCTCCGTCCTCAAAATCGTTCTTTCCAGTTCCTATAATGTTTTGTATGTGGCTCATCGCCTCGTCCACGTTGGCGAAACTCTTACCCTCTCCAACGTGCTTGTGGAGAATATGGGCAAGTCCGCCATTCTCGTCACCCCACACCAAATCAATGTCACCGACATCTTTTCTGTGGAACACACCGAGCAAGTCGCCACCTTTATGCTTCATCAAGAAATCAAAGGCTTCCTTCACCTTGCCCTTGAATTGGTTGTAGATGTTTCCAAACACACCACTCCCTACGGGCTTTGGTTCTTCATCGTCCATTTGCTTCTCCGCTTCCTCCTTGTCGGATTCCGCCTCCTCAGTCTTCTCCTCAGCCTTCTGTTTAGCAATGCGCTCCTCCTCTGCCTTCCTTTCGGCTTCAACACGAGCTTCTTCCTCCGCCTTCTCTGCAGCAATCCTCTCTGCCTCTTTCTTCTCTGCCTCAATGCGAGTCTTCTCCTCTGCCTCGGCACGTTCACGCTCCTCAGCGGCTTTCCTTTCCGCCTCCGCCTTCTCGGTCGCTATGCGCTCCGCCTCCGCCTTGGCGGCTTCCTCTCTGCGTGACTTCTTGCCTACGATGGCTTTCCAAGCGGCAACCTCTCTCTCTGCTTCCGCCACTGCCGCCTCGTTTTCCTTGATTGACCGCAACAATCCTTCCGGCGTCTCGCCTTTCTCCTTCAGTGCCTTTGCCGCCTTCAACCTCTTCTCGGCGCCTCGAAAAAATACCAATGCGAAAGGGTCGACCTAACACTTTGTCAGATCGACCCTTTCGAAAGTCTTCGGTTAAGGCTTATTGCTATACGTAGCCTTTGATAATGCCTCGCTTCGAATTGCGCACAAACAAGATGATTTCGTCACGCTCTTTCGTGGCAGGAAGTTCCGCCTCGATATGCTCCACAGCATCGCTATTGTTGTATCCAGAAAGATATAGATAACGATATATGTCCTGGATGTCACGAATCTGCTCATTTGTGAAACCGCGTCTACGCAAGCCTATTGAGTTCACGCCAGCATACGATATCGGTTCACGGGCAGCTTTTACATATGGGGGAATGTCTTTGTTGACCAAAGCCCCGCCTTGTATCATCACATGAGAACCTATATGGCAAAATTGATGAATCAATGTTCCTCCTCCAACTACCGCAAAATTGTCGATTTGTACCTCTCCAGCAATCTGCGAAGCGTTTGCAATAATGATATTGTCCCCAATCACGCAGTCATGGGCGATGTGAGAATAAGCCATAATAAGGCAATTGCTGCCAACAACAGTCTTGCCCTTCGACGCGGTGCCCCTGTTTATGGTCACGCATTCACGAATGGTTGTGTTGTCGCCAACGATAGCCAACGTGTTTTCTCCCATGAATTTAAGATCTTGAGGAATCGCACCAATAACAGCGCCCGGGTAAATCGTGCAGTTCTTGCCAATCCTTGTACCCTCCATGATTGTAACGTTGCTGGCAATGCGTGTTCCCGCTCCGATTTCCACGTTTCTGTCAATTGTCACAAACGGGTCGATGACCACGCTTGGGTCTATCTTGGCATCCGGATGTATGTATGCTAATGGTTGCTTCATATTATTTATTTTTGATTATTTGCGCCATGAATTCAGCCTCGGAAACGATTTTATCGCCAACAAAAGCATAGCCCTTCATATTGGCACAACCTCTTCTCAATTCAGTCAAGAATGACACGTGGAAAACTAAAGTGTCGCCAGGGACTACTTTCTGTCGGAATTTTACGTTGTCGATCTTCATAAAATAAGTAGAATAGCTTTCTGGATTATCAACAGAGCCTAAGACAAGCAATCCTGCAGTTTGAGCCATGGCTTCAACTTGAAGCACACCAGGCATCACTGGCTCTGTAGGGAAGTGGCCTTGGAAGAATGGTTCGTTGCCCGACACGTTCTTTACTCCAACAATATATTTGTCGGATTTGTCGATAATCTTGTCAACCAACAAGAACGGATATCTGTGTGGAAGCAACTCTCTGATACGGTTTACGTCCATAATCGGGGGCTCGTTTGGATTGTAGACCGGGGCCTGAACCTCCTGACGCTTTAATTCGCGTCTCACCTTTTTCGCAAATGTAGTGTTGATTGTATGACCTGGGCAAGTGGCGATAATACGGCCCTGCACACGTCTGCCAATCAAAGCCACGTCGCCAACCACATCAAGAAGTTTGTGGCGTGCCGGCTCGTTTTTAAACACCAGCTCGTCGTTGTTGATGAATCCGAACTCTGACACTTTCTTTCTTGGCACGTTCATCATATCGGCGATTCTGTCAAGCTCCGACTGCGCCACCGGAGTGTCGTAAATAACGATGGCATTGTCCAGGTCGCCGCCTTTTATCAAGTCGTGTTTGACCAACTCTTCAATTTCTCTTACGAAAACGAATGTACGGCTTGCAGCAATCTGTGTTTTGAAATCATCCAAAGAGTCAAGAGTGGCGAACTGATTGGAGAGTACAACCGAGTTGAACTCAATCATTACATCCACGCAGAAATCGCTGTCGGGAATAACGCAAATTGAGGCTTCGGTCTCGCTATCCTTAACCGTTGTGCGGTTTCTTACAACGTACACCGCTGCGTCTTCCGTCTGCTCAACAACTCCGACTTCCTCAATCTTGTCCATAAATATTTTTGCACTGCCGTCAAGGATTGGCACTTCAGGGCCATTCAGCTCCACGAGGCAGTTGTCGACATTGGAAGCATACAACGCAGCCATGGCGTGCTCAATAGTGGAGATTTTCAAGTCGCCAGAAGCAATAACCGTTCCGCGGCATGTCTCCACGACATTCTCAGCCACAGCTTCGATAGGCGCTGCGCCTTCAACATCAATGCGAAGGAATTTCCGCCCAAAATTGTCTGGAGCAGGCTTGAATGTCGCTTCAATTTCCCTGCCCGTATGCAAGCCCTTACCTTTTATGGTAAAAGCAGATTTCAACGTACATTGTTTCATATTATCTTTTTTATTTGTTGTCTTTTTTGTTTAAGTCTTTTTTTATAGTGTTCAAGTCGGCGATTATGTCGCCCAACCGGCGACGATATGCAGCTTCGCGCATAAAATCTCTTGCGTCAACCGCAGGATACCCCAGCAGCACCTTGTCGTCGCCTGTTCTTGTATGGATGCCAGACTGTGCCCCAATTTGGTTCCGGTCGCCGATTGTGATGTGACCGGCGATGCCAACTTGGCCTCCAATCATATTTTGTTTGCCAATCTTAGCCGAACCCGCAATGCCTGTCTGCGCGGCAATAACTGTGTTGTCGCCGATTTCAACATTATGCGCAACTTGTATAAGATTGTCCAACTTCACGCCTTTATGGATTTTTGTCGAGCCCATCGTAGCCCTGTCGACAGTGGTGTTGGCGCCTATTTCTACATTGTCTTCAATTACCACATTGCCGATCTGGGCAATCTTCAGATAACTGCCGTCCTTTTCAGGGGCAAATCCAAAGCCGTCGCTTCCCACAACAACTCCCGAATGGAGAATGCAATTCTCGCCGACAACGCACCCCTGGTATATTTTAACACCTGCGTAAAGAGTCGTGTTGTTTCCAATAACAACACCGTCGCCAATATAGCACTGAGGGTATATTTTTACGTTCTCTCCTATTTTGGCATCCTTGCCGATATAAGAGAATGCACCAAGATAAATTGATTTTGGCAAATCAACGCCATCCGAAACATATACGGGCTGCTCCACTCCGGATTTCACAGGAGCCGATGCTTGCACCAAATTGAGCAACTCCGCCAAAGTGGCATACGGGTCGTCCACCTTTATCAGTGTCGCTTTTATAGGCTGCTCAGGTACAAAATCTTTGCGCACCAACAAAACAGATGCCTTTGTCGTATATACAAAATGCGTGTATTTAGGATTGGCCAAGAATGACAAAGAACCCTCTTGAGCCTCCTCGATTTTAGAATAAGAGGATATCTTCACAGAGCCGTCGCCCTCGATTTCACCTCTTATAATAGTCGCTAATTGCGTTGCTGTTATTTCCATTTAATAGATTTTTCGCTTTACAAATGTGCAAATTTAGTTATTTTTTTAGAATCCCGTCAAAACTTCATGCGGAAATCAGTGACATGTAGCTCAAAATCCATCAAAATGACCATTTATTGTTAAATTTTCATTTTTTTATTGCATCTTCACAAAAAGTGTTTGCGTAAACAGCGAAAAATTCATACCTTTGTGCCGCAAATTTTAAAAACTAATCAATTAATTATGAACAAGTACGAAACCGTTTTCATTTTAACTCCCGTTTTGTCTGATGCTCAGATGAAGGAAGCGGTAGAAAAATTCACTGCTGTTCTCACTAAAAATGGTGCAGAAATAGTAAATGAAGAGAACTGGGGCCTCCGCAAGTTGGCATACCCTATTCAGAAAAAAAGCACAGGCTTCTATTGCCTTGTTGAGTTCAATGCAGAACCGCAGGTTGTGAAGAAACTTGAGACAGCTTATCGTCGCGACGAGAAAGTTATCCGTTTCTTGACATTCCGTCTTGACAAGTATGCTGCAGAATACGCTGAAAAACGCAGAAGTCTTCGTGCAGCTAAGTCTAACAACAACGAAACAAAGGAGGATTAATCATGGCACAACCACAATCAGAAATCAGATACTTGACTCCGCTTTCAGTAGATGTCAAAAAGAAAAAATATTGCCGTTTCAAAAAGAGTGGCATTAAGTATATCGACTACAAAGATCCTGAATTCCTCAAGAAATTCTTGAACGAGCAAGGCAAAATCCTTCCTCGTCGCATCACGGGAACTTCACTCAAATTCCAGAGAAGAGTGGCACAGGCCGTAAAACGCGCCCGTCATCTTGCACTTCTTCCTTACGTGACTGACTTGATGAAATAACATTAAAAGAAGGATTACAATTATGAAGATCATATTAAAAGAAGATATCGCAAATCTTGGCTACAAGGACGATGTTGTAGAAGTTAAGAGCGGTTACGGTCGAAACTACCTTATCCCAATGTGCAAAGCTGTTATCGCTACCGAATCGGCGCTTAAAGTTTTGGCAGAAAACCAGAAGCAAAGAGCCCACAAGCTGGCTAAAATCAAAGCCGACGCTGAGGCATTGGCAGAGTCTTTGAAGGACGTTGCTTTGACTATCGGAGCAAAGACAAGCTCTACCGGCACAATCTTTGGTTCAGTAAACAATATCCAAATTGCAGAGGCTCTCGAGAAGTTGGGTTTCAACGTAGACCGCAAACTTATCGTTCTCAAAGAGGCTGTGAAGGAAGTTGGTAGCTACAAGGCTCTCTTGAAACTCCACAAAGAAGTTTCTGTAGAAATTCCTTTCGAGGTGGTTTCTGAATAAGACACAACTTACATCAAAATAAAAATAAGCGCACGCTCAATTACGTGTGCTTATTTTTTTATAAAGTTTGGAAGTTAGAGGAAATATGGTTATTTTTGGGAAACGTATAAAACTATTGAAACTATGACTGATATTTCATCAATGATTCAGGAACTACTGGTCAGGTTTGGGAGTATAGACATTGCCGAGAGCGAGTTTAAACGTCTGATTTTCGAGGACGAGGCGCTTAAGGCTTATTTTAAGGAATGGTGTGACGATATGGGCTACCGCGAACGCACAGCGTTTGTTGACTATTGTCACGAATACTTGGACAATCACGAATCTGCATTTGATTCCCTTACAGAATATGACGAATAACAACGAACGCGCAATCCTTCCCGCCGAATGGGCAGAACAAGACGCCATAATGCTTGCGTGGCCACATGCCGGAACAGATTGGTCATATATGTTGGAAGAAGTTGTCTCTTGCTACAAAGAGATAGTCAACGCCATTGCTGATCAAGGCGAAAGAGTCATCGTCATAGCAGACCCTGACGACAGCAGCGACATATCATTCAGCAACGAGTTGATATCCGTGGTCAAATGTCCGACAAATGATACTTGGGCACGCGACACTTGTTCCATAACCACGCTTCGCGGAAACCGCCCCGTGGTCAACGATTTCAAGTTCAACGGTTGGGGTCTGAAATTTGCCGCCGACAAAGACAATCTTATAACATCCCGTCTTTTCGATTCCGGAATGTTTAAGGGGGAATATTCAAACAGCTTGAATTTTGTCCTTGAGGGAGGGTCCATTGAGAGCGACGGCAACGGCACGCTGCTCACCACAAGCGAGTGTCTCCTTTCCAAAAATAGGAATGGACAGTCGACCAAAGAGGAAATACAAGTGTACTTGGAAAAGGTATTCGGCATAAGCAGAGTGTTGTGGCTTGACCATGGCTACCTTAGTGGCGACGACACCGACAGCCACATAGACACCTTGGCGCGATTGGCGCCAAACGACACCATTCTGTATGTTTCAACCGATGATGAACGTGACGAGCATTTCGCAGAGTTGAAAGCCATGGAATGTCAGCTCCAAAGTTTCACAACCGCAGACGGAGCAAAGTATAAGTTGCTCCCATTGCCGTTACCCGCCCCTATCTTTGCCGACGGGGAGCGGCTGCCAGCAACATATGCCAATTTCCTTATTGGAAATGGATTCGTTCTTGTCCCTATTTACGGCCAGGAAAGCAACGACAGCGAAGCCATGAGCATAATATCCTCTGCATTTCCAGACAGAAAGGTTCTCGGCGTTGACTGCCGAGCATTGATAAAACAGCACGGATCGCTCCATTGCGTTACCATGCAGTTCCCTAAAAATTCATTGAATATATGAGCAGAATCATCAAATTAGGATACATTCAGCAAGCCAACAGCGCCTGCATAAGCAAGAATAGAGAAAAACTTGTCGCAAAAATAAAACGCTTGGCAAACGACGGCGCGCAACTTGTGGTGCTGCAAGAATTGCACGACAGCTTGTATTTCTGCCAAACGGAGAGCGTCGACAATTTTGACTTGGCGATAGACATTAACGGCGAAGAAACAGGTGTTTATTCCAACGTGGCAAAAGAATGCGGCATAGTGCTTGTGACATCGCTGTTTGAGCGCAGAGCGCCGGGGTTATATCACAACACCGCCGTTGTTTTTGAAAAAGACGGATCCGTTGCCGGGAAATATCGCAAGATGCATATTCCTGACGATCCGGCATATTATGAGAAATTCTACTTTACGCCCGGGGATATAGGTTTTGAACCAATCCAGACATCTGTCGGAAAACTTGGTGTATTGGTTTGTTGGGACCAGTGGTATCCGGAAGCGGCTCGATTGATGGCATTGAAAGGCGCAGAATTATTGATATACCCCACCGCCATCGGATGGGAAAGCTCAGACAACGAAGCGGAAAAAATGCGTCAGCGACAAGCATGGATGTTGTCCATGAGGGGACATGCTGTAGCCAACGGGCTGCCCGTTGTCGCAGTAAACAGAGTCGGACACGAACCTGACCCGTCGAATGCAACCAATGGAATCCAATTCTGGGGCTCGAGCTTTGTCGCAGGACCTCAAGGCGAGCTGATTGATGAAGCCGCTACCGACAGCGAGGCGGAGAAAATTGTTGCGATAGATTTGACAAGAAGCGAACAGGTGAGACGCTGGTGGCCGTTTCTGCGTGATCGACGCATCGACGCTTATCAAAACATCCTAAAGCGTTTTGATGACTGACAGATAGCTATTCGGAGACAGGGCTGTTTTCACGGCCTCGTTTCCAAATGCCGTCCAGTGCGTCAGCCAACGATTGCAGTTCGGTTTTTATTTCCTCAAGACGTTCCGCCACCTCTTGTCTTTTTGACACATTTTTGCGGTTGTGCATAATCTGTTCTTGGGCGGCGGCAAGCTTCATGCCGCGCACCTTTACAAGATAATGCACCATCTTGATTTTTTCAATATCGTCGGTCGTATACAGCCTATCATTGCCTCTCGACCGTCGAGGAGACAATACCGTAAACTGCCGTTCCCAGAAATGCAATGTCGAGATGGGGATGTCAAGCATTTCCGAAACTTCTTTGATTTTATAATATTTTTTCTCAGTGCTACGCATTAGGGTGGATTCTTCTTTTACAAAAGTAATAAAATGATTACTTTTGCAAGATAAAATGAGAGTTAATTCTCGTTCAAAAAACTTGATTTCAAACGAAAGTTTATATTACGATATGTATTCAGCAAAAGAAATTAGAGAATCTTTTAAAGATTTCTTCCACAGCAAAGGCCATCAGATTGTGCCTTCTGCACCGATGGTCATCAAAGACGATCCGACATTGATGTTTACAAATGCCGGAATGAACCAGTTCAAGGACATCATATTGGGCAACGTCCCGCCGAAATACAAACGAGCCACAGACTCTCAAAAATGCTTGCGCGTAAGCGGTAAACATAACGACTTGGAAGAAGTGGGACTTGACACATATCACCACACGATGTTTGAGATGCTTGGCAATTGGTCGTTTGGTGACTATTTCAAAGAAGGAGCCATCGATTATGCGTGGGAATATCTTGTGGACGTATTGCATCTCAATCCGGACGATTTATATGTGACTGTGTTTGAGGGAGCTCCAGAAGAAGGCCTTTCACGCGACGATGAAGCTGCCGGATATTGGCTGAAGCATGTATCCGCCGACCACATCATTAACGGCAATAAACACGACAACTTTTGGGAAATGGGTGAAACCGGTCCTTGCGGTCCATGCTCCGAGATTCATCTTGACTCGCGCACACCTGAGGAGAAAGCCAAAACGCCTGGCCGCGAATTGGTCAATAAAGACGACCCCCAGGTTATTGAAATCTGGAACATCGTATTTATGCAATACAACCGCAAGGCAGACGGCAGCCTCGAACCGCTTCCTATGCATGTCATCGATACAGGAATGGGATTCGAGCGTCTTGTGCGCGCATTGCAGGGAAAACACTCAAATTACGACACAGACGTTTTCCAACCGTTGATTCAGAAAATCTCACAATTGTCAGGAAAAAGTTATGGCAAAGACGAGAAGGTTGACGTAGCAATGCGCGTAATCGCCGACCATGTACGTACAATCGCCTTCTCTATTGCCGAAGCTCAACTTCCATCTAACGCCAAGGCAGGTTATGTGATTCGACGCATCCTGCGCCGTGCTGTTCGGTATGCATACACATTCCTTGACCAACGTCAAGCATTCATATACCGTCTTGTGGACACACTGATAGAGTCTATGGGCGATGCCTACCCAGAGCTCAAGCAACAACCTGATTTGATAAAGACGGTAATTAAAGAGGAAGAAGACACATTCCTCCGCACATTGGAGACAGGAATCAAACTTCTCGACAAGGTTGTCAACGAGGCCAAGGCAGATGGCAGAAAAGAAGTGAGCGGAACGGAAGCGTTTGTGCTGTATGACACTTATGGATTCCCTCTTGATCTTACAGAACTCATTCTGAAAGAGCATGGTTTCACCGTCAACCACAAAGAGTTTGACGAAGAAATGGCGAAGCAAAAGCAACGTGCGCGCAATGCTGCCGCAATAGAGGCTTCCGACTGGGTTGAATTCAATGCCGGGGAATCGGAGTTTGTCGGATATGACAAATTTGAATGTGAGACATCCATTCTCCGATACCGCAAGGTAAAACAGAAAAACAAAGAGTTCTATCAGATTGTGCTGAAAGAGACACCGTTCTACGCAGAAATGGGTGGACAGGTCGGCGATACTGGTTGGCTGATTTCAGGCGATGAGAAGATCGAAGTATTCGATACAAAACGCGAAAACAACCTGCCTATTCATTTGACAACAAAGATGCCGTCAAATCCTCAGGCTGCAATAATCGCAAAAATAGACACCGACAAACGCTTGGCTACGTCATGCAACCACACGGCGACTCACCTGTTGCACGAAGCGCTGAGAGAAGTGCTCGGCACACACGTGGAGCAAAAAGGCTCATATGTATCGCCTACAGAACTCCGCTTTGACTTCTCGCACTTCCAGAAGATGACAGAAGAGGAAATAGAGGCAGTTGAGCGACTTGCAAACAAGAAAGTACGTAACGCCATCGCTCTTGACGAGCATCGCAATGTCCCTATTGCGGAAGCTAAAGCGATGGGTGCCATGGCATTGTTCGGAGAGAAATATGGGGAAGAAGTCCGCGTTATCAAATACGGCGACTCTGTTGAGCTCTGCGGAGGTACGCACGTGCCAAATACTGGCAATATTGGAATTATAAAGATTGTTTCAGAAGGAAGTATCGCCGCCGGCATACGACGCATTGAGGCAATAACTGGCGAAAATGTGGAAAACGCAATCCACGAGTTGCAGAACACGATAAAATATGTTGGCTCACTGCTCAACTCTTCGGATATAAAGAAGGCTGTCAAGAAAACAATCTCTGAAAATGCCGAATTGCGGAAAGATGCTGAAGACATGGCAATCGAACGCATCAAGAACCTTAGTTCTCAACTTCTTGGGAAGAAAGAAACACTGCCAAACGGCATCCAATTGACATCATTGGGCGGTATGCGCATTCCAGACATTGTCAAAGGAGTGGCATTTGCCATACGTGAGACCTCCCCTACAAAAACAGCATTTGTAGCAGCAACCGTAAGTCCGGAGAAGAAACCTATGCTTACCGTAATGCTTACAGACGACCTTGTGAAAGAAGGACTTAACGCCGCGTCAATTGTACGTGAGGCAGCAAAGGCAATCAAAGGTGGTGGCGGTGGCCAACCTGGATTCGCACAAGCAGGCGGTAAAAATGCTGATGGGTTGCACGACGCTTTCAATGCTCTGATTGCAGCGGTCAAGGAATAGAAAGCATCACTCTCAACACTACAGTCATCGGATACATCAATAGCATTGTGTGTCCGATGACTTTTTCTATAACTTTTTTGCTGTAACTAAATTTATTTTGGAGATAAGCCACAATTATGTGATAAATTTTTATTATCTTTGCACGTAAAATCCGATTTTAAATAACAACATCTGAATGAGACAATTAAAGATTTCAAAATCAATCACCAATCGTGAAAGCGCATCGCTTGATAAGTATCTTCAAGAAATTGGACGAGAAGACCTTATCTCTGTAGAAGAGGAAGTTGAGTTGGCTCAACGTATTCGAAACGGCGATCAGCGGGCATTGGATAAATTGACGCGCGCAAATCTTAGATTTGTTGTTTCTGTAGCAAAACAGTATCAGAACCAGGGATTGAGTCTGCCAGACTTGATCAACGAGGGTAATTTGGGCTTGATTAAAGCCGCTCAGAAATTCGATGAAACACGCGGTTTCAAATTTATCTCATATGCAGTTTGGTGGATTCGCCAATCGATTTTGCAGGCATTGGCAGAGCAATCAAGAATTGTCCGACTACCTTTGAATCAAGTTGGTTCGCTAAACAAAATTAGCAAAGAGCTTTCTAAATTCGAACAAGAAAACCAGCGTCGTCCTTCAGCAGAGGAACTTGCCAACCGACTCGACATTCCGGTAGAGAAAATCTCAAGTACAATCAGTGTTTCCGGTCGTTCCATCTCTGTAGACGCACCATTTGCCGAAGGAGAGGACAACTGTATGCTTGATGTGTTGACCAACGACGACTCCCCCATGGCAGACTCTTCGCTCAATCAGGAGTCGCTGTCGAAGGAGGTTGACCGAGCATTGAACCAATTGCATGACCGTGAACGCGAAATCTTAAAAATGTTTTTTGGCATAGGTTGTCAGGAAATGACTTTGGAAGAGATTGGTGACAAATTCGATTTGACACGAGAGCGTGTGCGCCAAATTAAAGAGAAAGCAATCCGTAAATTGAAAGGACAAAAGAGCAGACTCTTAAAATCGTATTTATAGTTAATAACAATTATAAAATGCAACGAATCCCGGCTATTTCAGTCGGGATTCGTTGCATTTTATATCTGTCCCCGTGAACCATCTCGGCCGAATCGTTGTTTCTTGAACAAAACTTATCCGTGAATAGCAACAAGAATCTAATAGATTAATTTGTATGAGACAGTTAAAGATTTCAAAATCAATCACCAATCGCACCAGTCAATCACTCGAAAAGTATCTACAGGAAATTGGCAAAGAGGACCTCGTTTCAACAGATGAGGAAGTTGAGTTGGCTCAGCGAATCAGACAAGGCGACCAAAAGGCATTGGATAAATTGACGCGCGCAAATCTTAGATTTGTTGTTTCTGTAGCAAAGCAGTATCAGAACCAAGGATTGAGTCTGCCAGATCTGATTGACGAGGGCAATTTAGGCTTGATAAAAGCAGCTAAAAAGTTTGATGAGACCAGAGGTTTCAAATTCATCTCATACGCAGTTTGGTGGATTCGCCAATCGATTTTGCAGGCATTGGCGGACCAGTCGCGGGAAATCAGACTGCCGTTGAATCAAGTAGGTTTAAACAATAGAATAAGCAAGGAAATCTCCAAATTTGAGCAGGAAAATCAACGCCGCCCGTCAGCGGAAGAACTTGCGCAGCGCCTTGATATGCCATTGGAAAAGGTGACAAGTGCCCTAAAAGCCTTCTACCGCACTGTGTCGGTCGACGAGCCTGTCGCTGACGGAGATGACAAATGCATGGCCGACACGCTTGCCAACGATGACGTGCCAAGCACTGACGCCACGCTGACGCAAGAATCACTGTCGAAGGAAGTTGACCGAGCATTGAATCAATTGCAAGGTAAAGAGAGGGAGATTTTAAGGCTGTGTTTCGGCATTGGCTGCAGAGAGATGACATTGGAGGAGATTGGTGACAAGTTCAATTTGACGCGGGAACGAGTGCGCCAAATCAAAGAGAAGGCAATCCGCAAATTGAAAGGGGAAAAAAGCGCATTGCTAAAGTCATATCTATAAGACGTTGCCACCATTTTGCACAAAAATGGTGACAACGTCTAAAGAAAATCGAGTAGGAGGAGTTTACCACCTACTCGATTTTAATTTATAAAAATCAAAAACGATCAATTCCGTCCAGTCCGCGTAATCTTATTCTTGATATTTTCGTTAAATACCGATTCCTTCATTAATGATTCAACCGAGATGTGCATTCTATAGCGCCAATAATGCTTTGCAATCGCAGGAACATTGATTTGTTCATCGTTTGGATTCTCTTTGCGCAATTTTCCGTCAATCGACATCCAGTCCTGCCAAGGAAGTACCGTCAACATTGATGGCGACTCAAGATGTTGGCTCACAATAATGTCGCAAAGCCAAGGCTCGGCATAAAAAGGCGCGCCACCTTCTTGATGCAACATAGTGTTGTAGAATCGCTGGGTTTTGTCGTGGTTTTCCTCCCACCATTGTCTGATTCCACCCATATCATGGGTCGATGTAGTGCATACCGACAAATATGGATATTGATATGGATTGCCAAACTCGTCTTCTGGATTTTTGGGCATCCTTTGTATTTCCAGCGACAGAATCTGAAGTTGTTTCATCACCGCCGGCACACAGTCTGGAATCATTCCCAAATCCTCACCGCACACAAGCATATCTGTTGAGTTTACCAAAGCCGGAAGTTTCCACATAGCCTTTCCATACCAGAAATCATTGTGACGATGGTAATAGAAGTCGTTATACATTCTGTTGAAGCACCACTTCTCATAATCATTCAGCGACCTATAGATGTAGGTGAATTGTGCTGAGATTCGAGGATGGTATTTGCCATGTTCTTCTGGGTCCTCGATGAAAAGCACTTCATCAAGCAAGCCGCACAGGGCGTTTTCCAATTTATTGTTCTTGTCGTTTTTCTCATACGACGCAAACAACTCCGCAACTTTCTGTTGCGTATCAACTTCAGGTTTCAGTTTGTAGCGTCCCCCTCCTATCGATTCCAGATATAGCGATTTTGCCTCTTCGGTATATTCTCCAAAGAAATCGGCAAGGAAGTAGTCCATAATATATGGTTTGCATTGGAGATCCGGATTTATCCAGAAGTCATAATTGTTGCGCATTTCATCTGGTGTATATGGTAACGCCGGGTTGAACACACCCAACAAGCCATGCACCGCCGACATGGGGATTTGCCAGATTCGGAAGAAGCCAAGGATATGGTCTATTCGATACAGGTCGAAATATTCCGACATCTTGCGCATCCTGTTTTTCCACCATTTAAAGCCGTCCTGACTCATACGCTCCCAATTATATGTCGGTAATCCCCAATTCTGACCAAGCACTGAGAAGTCATCAGGCGGCGCTCCCGCTTGGCTGTTCAGATTAAACAAATCTGGGTCAACCCAAGCATCCGCACTTGCGCGGCTGATACCGATAGGTATGTCACCTTTCAACACAACACCGTGCTTGTGTGCATAATCACAACTATCTTTCAGTTGTTTGTCAAGGTTGTATTGGATGTAATATGTTAGGTTGATTTCATCAGCATTGTCTTTGCACAACTCGTCGACAAGACTTTCGTCGAATTTTGAATACTTACCCCATTTGGTAAAGTCGGCAGTTCCAAATTTGTCACGCAACAAGCAGAATGCTGCATAATTCTTCAGCCAATACTCATTTTTTGCAAAGAACGATTTAAAGTTCTCCGTCTTCAAGGTCTTGGCTCCTGATTCGGCAAAGATTTCTCTCACATATTCCAGCTTGCCAGCATTGACACGCTCATAGTCGACTTGCGGAAGAGCATTCAACTCCACTGCCAGATTATTGAAATATTCCTGACGCTGATTGTCCTTCAGCTTGCCCAATGCCGGAATGTTCAAATACATCGGATGCAGTGCATAAGTCGAATTAGCTTTATATGGATAGGAATCCACCCATGTGTGAGTCATTGTAGTGTCGTTGATTGGTAGAATCTGCAAGACACGCTGCCCTGTCGCCGCCAGCCAATCAACCATTTTCTTTATGCTGAGGAAGTCGCCGGCGCCGAAATCCTCGTCGGTGCGGATTGAGAACACCGGAACAGCTGTACCTGCGCCCTTCCATAGCGCAGCGGAATCGTTGAATCTCAAGCCTGCGACAACAATACATCCGTTTTTGTCTGGAGCCGATATGTCAAGCACCCGGTTATTGCTCCCTTCCCACGATTCAGTGCCGGTGTGTCTGTTTCTCTTGAAGAATTTATACTCCACCTGTTCCTCTTTTTCAGGAAATTGGAAAGCAACCGACCATATCGGATAATTGCAATCGGTAAGCGCCAACGCGTTCTCCTGGTCCCAATTTCCAAGCACATCGCAATTGCCTGTCACAAACAAGTCCTCGTCAGGTCTTACCGACGGAGCAAAAATTTCCAACGTGACGCCACCACGTTGATGAGGCAGCGCATCGTTTTTGTTTTCACGATGGAATATGGAATTGACAAACATCGACGAGTAGAAAGATTTGTCATAGGGCTGGTCATTCCAGGAATCCAAGATTTCATAGACCTTGATTTCTTTTCCAAACGTGAACAAGTGAGGCTTGCCCCACTCCTTGCGAACTGCGCCATTGTCGTTTCGGACAATATAGCAATACTCAAACGATTTGACATTGCGCTTAATATCCACCTCTGTAGACCAAATGCCGTCCTCGTAGGTCATTTTCAACGCCTTGGACTCATTCCATTCGCCCAATTCCTTAACACTGCCCAAAAGATATAAGCTTTCCCCCCAGGCAGTGTTGTAGCCAATTCTAAATAACAATTTCATAGGTTAATATATTTACTTAATGAATATTCCATAGGTTAGTTTCTCTATCCGCATCTTGATGTGCCGCACGAAGTGCAAATCAAACAGCCCTCTTGGTATATCAATGTTTCTTGTCCGCAATTAGGACATTTCTGACCTTTGGCTTTGGTGCCTTCCGGCAAATACTTCTTCAAAGCCCGCTCAACGCCCATTTTCCAGGTGTTGATAGATTCGCTGTTGAGCTCGAGTCCACCAACCAGCTTCATCACTTGGTCAATTGGCATGCCATAGCGCAACACGCCTGATATCAATTTGGCATAATTCCAATACTCAGGATTGAACTTGTCAGAGAGGCCCTCTATTGTCGTCTTGTATCCACGCTTATTGATGAACTGAAAATCATAGCGCTTGTTGCCATTCTCGTCAATAGCCTTGATGATTTTTCCTTTGCTCACAGATTTCGGACAGAAGATGCCATCTTCATCATCTGCAAGACCGGTAAATATTTCATAAGGTCTTCCATCGATAAGTCCGACAAACGCAATCCATTTCTCTTTGTTGTTCTGGAACCTGACAACATCCGCCTCCAATTCAATCGGTCGTTTAAGCACATGGCGCTCCTCAAAACCTGTGTGGACAGGAGCCTCCACCTTCTTTTTTTCCTTCTGAGTCGACACAAGAACCCCTGAGCGTGAACCGTCACGATATACGGTGCATCCCTTGCATCCAGCCTTCCATGCCTCCATATACAGTTCGTTTATTAGATCTTCGGTCACATCCGACGGCAGGTTGATTGTAACACTTATTGAATGGTCAACCCATTTTTGGATTTCTCCCTGCATCTTGACCTTCTCATGCCAGTCAATGTCGTTTGCTGTGGCTTTGTTGTACGGAGATTTCGCCACCAATTCATCCAACTCTTCTTGTGAGAACTTTTCTTTGCGTTTGATGCCATTCGCATCCATCCAGGATATAAACTTATGGTGATAAACTACATATTCTTCAAACGCATCACCAGTTTCGTCTACATAATCCACATGTACGCCCGGCTCATTCGGGTTAACCTTGCGACGGCGCTTATATACAGGCATAAAGACTGGCTCTATGCCGGATGTGGTTTGTGTCATCAAGCTTGTAGTTCCCGTCGGGGCGATTGTCAAGCATGCAATGTTGCGTCGCCCGTATTTTATCATCTCATCATACAAAGAAGGGTCAGCGTCCTTCAATCGGTTTATGTAAGGATTTGCCTCTTCCCTCTTGGCGTCGTACAAAGAGAATGCGCCACGCTCCTTTGCCATCTCGACCGAAGACCAGTAGGCCGCAAGTGCCAACGTCTTGTGTACAGACACAGAAAAAGCCGTAGCCTCTGGAGTTCCATAACGGAAGCCCATTGCGGCAAGCATATCTCCTTCCGCTGTTGTTCCAAGTCCAGTGCGTCGTCCAGCCAAAGTCTTGTTGCGGATTTTCTTCCACAGATTCAATTCTGTGGCTTTAACTTCTTCCGTTTCTGGATCGGACTCTATTTTGGCAATGATTTTATCAATTTTTTCCATTTCCAGATCGATAATGTCGTCCATCAGTCGCTGAGCACATCTGATGTGCTGTCGGAAAAGGTCAAAGTCAAATTCGGCTTCGGCTGTGAAAGGATTTTTTACGTATGAATACAGGTTTACAGCAATAAGCCGGCAGCTGTCATACGGGCACAACGGAATTTCGCCACAAGGATTTGTAGATATCGTTTTAAACCCTAAGTCAGCGTAACAATCAGGGATAGACTCTCGCGTTATCGTATCCCAGAAAAGCACACCTGGTTCAGCGCTCTTCCACGCATTATGCACAATCTTTCGCCAAAGGGCGTTTGCATTTATTTTTTTTGACACATATGGATGCTCGCTGTCAACCGGGAATTTCTGTTCATATTCCGCATCGGCTTCTGCCGCCCGCATGAACTCGTCGTCGACGCGAACCGACACATTGGCACCCGTAACTTTGCCTTCTGTCATTTTCGCATCGATGAATGCCTCGCTGTCGGGATGCTTTATTGAAACCGACAGCATCAACGCTCCGCGACGTCCATCTTGCGCAACTTCTCTTGTGGAATTTGAGTAGCGTTCCATAAACGGCACCAATCCCGTTGACGTAAGAGCTGAATTTTTCACAGGCGAACCCTTTGGGCGCACATGTGAGAGGTCGTGCCCCACGCCGCCTCTGCGCTTCATCAGCTGCACTTGTTCCTCGTCGATTTTGATGATGCCTCCATAAGAGTCCGGAGCGCCGTCAAGACCGATTACGAAACAGTTTGACAACGACCCTACTTGATAATTGTTTCCGATTCCCGCCATCGGGCTTCCTTGCGGCACAATGTATTTGAAATCCTTCATCAAGTTGAAAATATCCGTTTCCGACAAAGGATTCTTGTATTTACTTTCAATCCGTGCCAATTCCGATGCCAATCGATGGTGCATATCGTCCGGCGTCTTTTCATAAATGTTTCCGTATGAGTCCTTCAAAGCGTATTTGTTGACCCAGACGCGAGCAGCGAGTTCATCGCCGTTAAAATAGTCACATGAGGCATTGAAAGCCTCGTCGTAAGAATATATGTTTATCTCCACAACAGTGTTTGATTTAATAATAGTTACTGATGCTTTTCATTCATCAATGCAAAGATTGCAAAATTTCCAGTATTCTCAAAATATATTCAGACTATTTTATGCTCTTGGGTGTTTGTTGCTTTTTGCGACATTCCGGATTTATTGACTACCTTTGCAATAAAAACAATAAATTATGAATATGAATTTCTTCTTTAATCGTAAAACCATAAGAAAATACAAATCAGAAGCCATTCCCAGCGACACCATTGAGCGCATGCTTGATGCTGCGGCTCAATCCCCGACAACTGGAGGAATGCAACTATACAGTGTTGTCATAACAACAGACAAGAGCATCAAGGAAGAATTGGCAAAAAGTCATTTCAATCAGCCGGCGGCAACCGGAGCACCAATGCTATTAACTTTCTGCGCCGACTTCAACCGTTTTATAAAATGGTGCGAGCTGAGCAATGCCAAGCCAGGATTCGACAATTTCCAATCATTTGTCGCTGCGTTTCTCGACGCCACAATATTCGCCCAGCAATTCTGCACCATAGCCGAGATGAACGGACTTGGATGCTGCTACCTCGGCACGACAACATACAATGCCCCACAAATTGCCAAAACGCTTAATCTTCCACAATATGTTGTCCCTATCGTGACTCTGTCTGTCGGCATTCCCGATGATGATTCAGCCAAATCGGAGCGAATTCCATTGCAAGGAATCATACACAAGGAGCGATATGCTGATTATTCCACAACCGACATCTCCAATCTTTACAAAGAAAAGGAAGAGTTGCCGGCAAACATCAATTTTGTCAAGGAAAATGGAAAGGATTCATTGGCTCAGGTGTTTACGGATATCAGATATTCTAAAGAAAACAACGAGACTTTCTCTAAAATATTTTTTGATTTTATTGAGCAGCAAGGATTCAAGTTCAGCAAATAGCCTTGAATATCTTCAAGAATTCATGAATGCCTATCGGTCCGAACCGTTTTGAGCAATTCAAGGAGTGAAGCATGGCAGCTCTGCTGTGTTAAAAAATGTTTTATTAACAAGCCCATATTCGTGTCGCTCCACATCAGCGGGAATGGCTTGTAAAGCCGTATGTAGTGCTATTTGCCAGCGATGCAAATAACCTTTTGTAATTGGTTTAAAGTCGACAAAAAGGTTAAAATGCTTTGTATCAACGATATTTTTTTATACCTTTGTCTGCGGAATTAAAAAAAACGAGAGAAAGAGATCTCTCCATTGCCGAAAATCGGCAGGGGCTTTTCTCAGGTGGACTCCCAAGAAAGCCTTTAGTGTGAACTATAATTTAAATGAATGAGGAGAACATTTACAGCAATTGCGACAATTGCCATATTGTTGGTATTTACATCTTCTTACAACAGTTATGATGTAAGTGTTGATATCAACTCTTTCGCCCCAAACTTTGAAATAAGCAAATTAGGGAATCATTTCAAACTAAGCGAAACGAGAGGCAATTATGTGATAGTCAATTTTTGGACGTCGGACGATGCGGAAGCTCGCATCAGAAACATTCATTACGACAGATTTTTCAAATCCATCGGAAAAAATTTGAGTTTTATTTCTGTTAATTTCGACGACAGCGACAATATGTTCAAAGAGCTTGTCAGAACAGATGGGCTATCAGAAGTATCGCAATTTTACGAAAAAGACGGTATGGAATCCGAAGTGTACAAACGGTATCGTCTAAAGAGCGGAATGAACAGCTATCTTCTTGATAAAGACGGGAAGATTCTTGCCATCAATCCGACGCAGCAACAGTTGACTAAATATTTTTGTCAATAGCCACACATGCCGGAACAATTGAAAAATTGTTCCGGCTTTTTATTAAGAAATTGTTTGGCATTTTTTTTGCTATAGGATATATAAAATAAATTTTGACAATGATTGATTTTACAGACAGCAAGTTGGTCGAAGAAGATGGAAGTCCACAAATATGCCAAATCTTCACAGATGTAAAAGCCAACGAAAATACTGACAACGATATAGACCCACAGTCATTTACGTCCGATGTTCCTATCTTGGCGCTTCGGAATATGGTGTTGTTTCCCAATGTCGCAATTCCAGTAGCGGTTGGCCGCGACAAATCTTTGGCACTAATTGAAGCGGCACAAAAAACGAAAACGCCAATCGGCGTAATCTGCCAAAAAGACGCAAAAGACGAGGACCCCGGTCAGGATGGTCTATACCAAATAGGCGTAGTCGCAGAAATTATACGAGTGTTGGAATTTCCAGACAATTCCACAAACGTCATCATCCAAGGCAAATACCCATTCCAACTCGACAGTGTGACAAGCACCAAGCCTTTCTTGAGGGCTAACATCACGCCACTTGAAGAAGAATACCCATTGTCAGACGACAAGGAGTTCAACGTACTGGTGACAAGTCTTCGTGAAATCACATTGAAGATGCTCGACAAGTTGGGTAACAAGATGAACGAATTGACTTTTGCCATAAAAAACATCGACAATCCAGTACATCTGATTGATTTCTTGTGCGCGAACTCCCCTTTGGAACCCAATGTCAAACAGCGGTTGCTGTCCAACCTTTCGATAAAGCAACGGGCATATTCCCTGTTTATGTATCTCAACAGAGAGTCTCAACTGGTTGACATCCGCGCAGACATTGAGTCAAGAACACAGAAAGATATTTCCGAGCAACAACGGGCACATTTTCTTCAGCAGCAAATCCGCACAATTCAGGATGAGCTTGGAGACACCGACGAGCACGATATTGACGAGCTTTATCAAAGAGCCGAGCAGAAACTGTGGAATGAGGATGTCAAGAACACATTCAAAAAGGAGATGCGCAAACTTGAACGTCTGCAGCCACAAACTCCAGACTATTCTGTGCAGTACAACTATTTGGAGACACTTCTCGACTTGCCCTGGAATGAATATACAGAAGACAATTTCGATATTCCCAATGCAGAAAAACAGCTCGACAAAGACCATTTCGGACTGGACAAGGTAAAAGAGCGCATTCTTGAGCATTTGGCAGTGCTTAAGCTGCGAGGCGACATGAGAGCCCCAATCTTATGTTTATATGGTCCTCCGGGAGTCGGCAAAACCTCTCTTGGCAAGTCGATAGCGGAAGCCTTGCATCGCAAATATGTGAGAATGTCGCTTGGCGGACTGCATGACGAAGCGGAAATTCGAGGCCATCGCAAGACATATATAGGTGCTATGCCGGGACGAATCATACAAGGTTTGATTAAGAGCAAGTCATCGAATCCGGTATTTGTTTTGGACGAGATTGACAAACTTGGCCAAGATTTCAAGGGCGACCCGTCGTCGGCATTACTGGAGGCATTGGATCCAGAACAGAACTGCCATTTCCACGACAACTATGTGGACGTTGACTACGACCTGTCGCGTGTGATGTTTATCGCCACCGCCAATACCCTATCAACCCTTTCTCAGCCATTGCTTGACCGGATGGAGCTGATAGATGTGTCAGGTTACATTTTGGAAGAGAAGGTTGAAATCGCAAAGAAATTCTTGGTTCCGAAACAGTTGAAAGAACACGGATTCGAGGAAAAGGAGATTTCTTTCCCTAAAAAGGTTCTTGTGAAAATTGTGGAATCCTACACACGAGAATCTGGAGTCAGACAACTGGAAAAGAAAATAGCAAAAGTGATGCGCCGCATCGCATTGCAGAAAGCGAGCGGAAAGCCTTTTGAAAAGACCGTTTCTATCGACGGTCTTAAAGAGTATCTAGGACAGGAGGAATTCAGCCCTGACCGTTACGAGGGAAACGATCAAATCGGAGTTGTGACTGGTCTTGCGTGGACTGCTGTCGGAGGAGAGATTTTGTTTATCGAGTCATCTCTGTCAAAAGGCAAAGGCGAGAAGCTGACTCTTACCGGAAACCTCGGAGACGTGATGAAGGAATCGGCGGTTATTGCCCTACAATATTTGAAAGCCAATTGCAACAAATTCGGCATATCGCCTGACATATTCGACAGTTACAATGTGCACATTCACGTTCCAGAGGGTGCAATTCCTAAGGATGGTCCATCAGCCGGTGTCACCATGGCGACATCTTTGGCATCTTCTTTCACAAAAAGAAAAGTTAAGGACCACATTGCGATGACCGGAGAGATTACACTGCGCGGGAAAGTGCTTCCTGTAGGCGGCATCAAAGAAAAAATTCTTGCGGCCAAACGTGCAGGGATTACAGATATTATTCTGTCGAAGGAAAATAAGAAAGACATTCTGGAGATTAAACCGTTATATTTGAACGGTCTGACATTCCATTATGTCTCAACAATCAAAGATGTTCTTGACCTGGCTCTTACAAACGAAGTCGTTACAGAATAAAATGAATTATTGCTGCCCGATAAAACTCAGAAAAAGCAATAAAGTATGACTCGAATGCTAATTTTACGGCGTTCGAGTCATACTTTTTGTTTATTAAGCCCACCTTAATCAAAAAGAGATGGTTCAGAAGGTGCATCGAAAGCCTTGGAAAGAATGATATCCCATTCCTTTTCGGGGTTGTTGAACAGACTGTAGAAATCGACGTAGTACATCAGTGTTATCCTGACCGCCATAAAACCGTCAGGAGCCTGATACATTCGGGGAAAGAATATGTCGGCAAGAGGCATATAAATCATGGTATATGACCTCAAATATGGCTTCCTGACGCCTTTTGTTGGCGTCGGCGAGTGTATTGCGTCCAATCTTGAATGTGATTCTTCCTTGTTCACCGACGACAGGCGGTTCTCTCCGAGTATCGGATTCTCAAAGTCCGGGATGTCCTCTATGTATCGCTTGTTGCCCGATGCGTGGTCTATTGCGGACATAAATTCCTGCAGTCCGAGCATACTGTTCTGCAACGCCTCCTTTGTTTGGAAGCCTTTGCTCTTGACCTTCTTCTCATACTCGTCCCGTGCGCTTACTCTTTCTCTCACGCTTCTATCCACGTCCTCCGACACACGTGACGCATAGTCGAAGATGCTCTCGCCCGGCTTTCTGCTGAGGCGTGGTTTATCCTCGTTTTTGGGATTCTCTCTGACGGAGCGGTCAATTGAATCTGAACCTTTTTTGCCGTCATCAATAATTTCTTCGTCAAAAAGTTTTGGCGATTCGGATTTATCCTCCCAAGTTTGACAGCTGCGTTTGCAAAATAAAGACACACAGACAGTTACAGCGTTTGCAATGTAGCTATATTGTGACTGTCTGATTATTTAACATTGGTTTAACATTTGCGTGCCGCCCAGTAGTCTGCCCTCAACTGTGCAGGTGTGTTTATCTGTCTGTTAATGTGTATTTTGGCTTGTTCCTGCAAGGCTTCTGTCAACGATGTGTTGTTGAATGCCGGTATGTATCCGAAGCCATCAAGTTTCACAAGGTTCATTTCAGAGAGAGAGCTTTGCGGATTTGCCCTGCTGGATATTGTGCGCCAAGTTGTTTCTGCATGACTTTGAGTATCAGCAGCGCTATGAAGCAGATGAAGAAGTGCGCCTTGATGCGCTGCGGGTTGCGTACATATACAGGGCGCATGTCGAGGTCCGACTTTTCTATCCGGAAGCATTCCTCTATTTCCCAACGCCATGAGTTCACGCGGATTATTGCGCACGGATCGTCGTCGAGGCTTGTGGCAAGTGCGTTGAAGCCGTCAAAGCGTTCTTCCCGTTCAATCCGTTCCTCGTCGATGACGGCTGATGTTATTGGCTCCAGAGGATTTCCTTGTTCGTCAAAGTATTTGTCTTTCAGGAATCTGCGGCAGTCGTTGGGCGATTTGGGGCGTTTTGCCTCACCTCTGTTTATCTTTGTGACGGCGCGCTGTATCTGCTGTGCGCGGAGTCGTTTCTGATACAGGTCGTATTTGCGGCTGTAAGTAATGATCAGATGTTCCTCGAATGCAGTCTCGTCGGTCAGGCATTCCTTATAGAAAGTGTCTTCGGCGTATTCGTCGAGATCTATTTCCCCAAGATTGTAAAGTCTTGCGCACCTTATGTGCGTGTCGTTTTTCAATCTTGGCCGCAGCTTCCATCCGTCGGGGTCGGTTGCAAGATCCTGATAGTGCGCGCCCAGCTTTTTGAGCGACTGCACGGTGATGAAGTTGCGGTCTTCGGTTACGTTGAACCTCCTGTTGTCTCTTGAGCCGAGCCCTCCGTCCGTGCATACAACGAATTTGCTGAGCCCGAACTTGTCGGCCAGCACCTCCTCCAGCGGCTGCAGAGTCTTCTGCTCCGGAGTGTTCCCCGGATTTACACACAGAGCCAAAGGGATCCCGTCCATATCCATGAACAGCCCTATCTGCACCAATGGATTGGGCCTGTTCTCCTTTGAGTGGCCATACTTGCGGAAATCGTCATCGGTTTCTATTTCAAAAAACACGTTTGTGCAGTCGTAGTATATCACGCCTGTGTTGCGGCCCATCGTCCCAAGCGTGTGGCGGTATACGCCCCCTTGCAGAGAGTCCATTTCCCTTGTCAGCACATCAAGGCTGCGGTAGAAGTTCTCAAGCCTTAAATCCTTTTTTTCAATAAAGCGTCTGCCATTGATGAAATCCGAAAGTTTTGAACCGGGGTGGAGAATGCGGCTGCAGACCATCCGCAACAGGTAATCCGACAGCTTGAACTTAAACTTGTAGTCCTCACTCACCTTGTCGCACAACGCTCTAAGCCCCAGCAGTGTGGCGGCGCGCTCTATAAACACGTCGCCTCCGTTGAAGATCCGCTCCACATTGTCTGTCAGCTTGTCGGGGTGCAGCTCCATCATCAGCCCCTGCTTGTCCTCGCGCGCGGCCTGCCGCATGCGCTCCAATTCAGCGCGGGCCCACGCCTCGGCGTCCTCCACACCATAAGTTTCTTTAATGAAAGTCTCGTTGCCGAGTTTCTTGACAGTCTTTGTGCAGACCTTGGCTCCCTTGCGGTAGGAAGTCTGAATATAAAAAATCCTTGCGTTTTTGGACTTGGATATGCTCAACTTGTAATTCATCGTGTATATATCTACATATTGCTACAAAGATACGAATAAAAAATTGACTTTACCAAATTGTAAGCCAATTATTTTCAAAAAAAATTTCACCTCGAACTGTCAAACTTCCGATTGTATGAGTTTTAATGTTTGCCCGAAAGCGATTGCAAAGTTAGTCAATCCCAATGGATTATGCAAATCTCTATAGACGTCTCCCTCGATTTCGGCCACAAAGTTACAACCCCGCTCCGCAGCCTATCTGCGCAGCGGATGTTCAATTTTTATAGTCTTATCATGGAATTATCCCTATAAGACGATGCTGTTTCAGAAATATTCCTTAAATTTGCGTCAAATTCATTTTTGTAGAAAATGAGAAAAGACTTGAACCGCATCAAAATCGTGCTTGCTGAGCATAAGTGCTCCAACAAGCGTTTGGCAGAGTTGCTGGGCAAAGACCCTGCCACTGTTTCGAAGTGGTGCACTAATGCTGCACAACCAGGATTACAGACCCTAAGCCGTATCGCTGAAATCTTTGATATTGATATTCGCACTCTAATCATGCCTTCTAAAGAGGAAGAGCCGGAGGTTGTTTATATGAAAATGGCCAAAGTCCTGTAATAAACCATTTCAAGACATATAATCTATGGAAGAGATAACGAAAGAGCAGAAACTAGAATTTGCTCAAAAGGAATTCCCAGGACAAGAAGTAAATATACCCAATAATGCTGATTGGTGGTACATCCAAGCAGGAACACTAATGGGTGGTTATCTCCATTATGAATATTGGGGTAATAAAGTAAATTTACATATTGAAGGTCCTGATTGGCGTCCCATTAGAAATTATCTTTGGAGAGAAGTATCCGATCCAAGGGTTGTCTCTTCTAAATGGTGGAGACAGGGATGCTGTTGGACTCTTCAGAAAGAATTAAATAATTGGGAGGATATTAAACAAGGTTTTTTGGAACTTGACCGAATCATGCGCCCCCACATTCTTTCCTTTGAAAGACAGCAGGGATTTGAGGAGAGAAAAAACACCTTTGAAGAGATGCAGGATGTTGAAGCGCATAAGATAAAGATTGGAGAATTGCTAAAGTTCTCTAATTTGGTCATTCCTGATTACCAAAGACCGTATAGGTGGACTACCAAAAACGTTGAACAACTTTTGACGGATATTAATCATGCCAGAATTACGGGCAAACTCGATTATTTGCTTGGAAGCGTAATTCTACACCATAATCAGGCAAACTTGCTTGAAATTGTAGATGGGCAACAGCGACTCACAACAATTAGTCTCATCGCTCGCAGTCTTGACAAAGAGATTAATCTCCCTCCGTTGCAATTTGGCCATGTTGATTCGGCAACTCACATACGGGAAAATTTCAAATTTATTGAAAGATGGGAATCTTTGAATCTCAAAGAAGGAGAACGTCAGGAGTTCATTGATTTCATATTCAATAATTGTCGCGTAGTTATGGTGACTGTTAAAAGGCTTTCAGAAGCTTTCCAGCTATTCGAAACCCAAAACGGACGAGGGAAGCCACTTGAAGCCTATAATCTCCTTAAAGCCTATCATATTCGTGCGATGGTTGATGCCGAAAGAAAAGATAAAATTGAATGTGACGTTAGGTGGGAAGACGCAGCTTTATATTCAGATAAACAGAACATAAGTATTGATTTATTGCGTCAACTTATCAATGAACATCTTTTTAGAAGTCGAGTATGGTCAAGAAGTGAATCTGCCAATAGATTTACAAGAAATGATGTAGATGAATTCAAGGGTCTTACTATTGGACGTGATTCTGAACTTGATTTTGCATATCAGAACTCATTGGTACAACAGCAGATTGCTTTAGGGTTTATCCAATCGTTGAACAGAGGTCTCTTCAAGGTTAAATCTCGTTTTGAGCATGGAGATCCGGACAATATGTCGGCTTTCGTAAATATAAATCAGCTCATTATAAATGGGAAACCTTTTTTTGACTACATCGAGACGTATGTAGAAATGTATAAGAGATTATTCCTTCAATCCAATTCGTCTCAACTTGCTGGATTTAAGGATTTCTATCTTGCACATTGCCACTACCCCGGATATCAAAGAAGTGGAGACGGCTACATAAGACAAGCATATAAATCTGCGATTCTTATGGCTTTTGACCGGTTTGGGGAAAAGGGAGTTAATTATCTTTACGAAGCCATATATGTCTGTCTTTATCGACTTAGATTGACAATGAAGCAAGTGCGGTATTCCACTATGACATCTAACAGTAATGTAGGATGGATTTTGGCTACGATTCAAAAAGCCAAAAATTTCTCTGACTTGGCTCCGATAATTCGCAAATCTGAGGAATATCGCAATAACATCAAAATAGTGTTTGATGTGGCAGAAATAAAGGACCTTTTCAATCAATAAGAATGAGTAACAAGAGTTTAAATAAAACCATAGGTGAAGTTTGGAACGATGAATATGTAGTTCCTCTCTATCAACGCAACTTTGCCTGGACCGATACACAAATAGGGCAATTACTTCAGGATATATGGGATCATGCTCCTAAAACAAAAGAGGAGGCCAATCAGTGCGGCAACTATTATCTTGGCAGCTTGGTGGTACTTCTGCGCCGGGATGGAAAATATGAAATAATTGACGGTCAGCAACGATTGACAGCGCTGCATATGATTTGCCGTTATCTTGGTTTGCTGGATCGTCCGAGGCTTACATATGATTCGCGCCCTGCTGTAGAGCGCTTCTTGGAAGAACTTTTTGCATCAGATTGGAAAGCATTCTCTGACAGATGCAAAAAAGCGAATAATAACAAAACTTCGAGATTGGTTGAAGCACTTGACACCGTTGAAACATTCCAAATCAGGATTGGTGCCGAGGAAAAATACACATCTTTGAAGACCTTGTCCGAGGACAAAGAAAAAATGAAATTACTGGCTGAATACCTTAATAATAAGGTTGTCCTGGTATGTACGCCTTTGCCCGAGGATACCGATGTCGCATCATATTTTGAAATAATGAACAACAGAGGCGAACAACTCGAAGCTCATGAAGTTGTAAAAGCCCTTTTAATGAGACAAATAGATCCTCTAAAAAAAGAGTTGAGTCAGATATTCGCTACAATTTGGGAGGCTTGTTCTCAGATGGAGATTCCTATTCAAAAATCCCTCTCAAAATACAGGTCTTTGGGTCTCTTTGGCGTGAATTACGATTCTCTTTGTTTGGATATGCTTACAAAGGATGCTGTAAGTAATATTGCCTCAATGGGGAAAAAGGGCATTGATGAGATTTTATCCGAGGATGCAAATTACTCAAGCGCCTCTGATGCAGAAAAAAATGATGAAGAGGAAATTAAGTATAATGCAATTATCGACTTCCCCAATTTCCTCATGCATGTATTCAGACTCTATAATTCCAGGAGGATAAAGGAGTTTGATGACGCTCAGAGCAAGGAGGATAAAGAAAATAAGACGCCCATTACAATTCCGCTAAATGCCGATGCGATGCCAGTTGAGGCTCCCTCATACATTACAGACTCAATAGATTTCATCAAATTCCTTCTTAGAGCCAGGACACTCTTTGATAGATATGTGCTAAAAGCCCAAGGTGAGGGTGAAGAAGATGATGATAATCTAAAATGGAGGATTTTGCGCCCGTATAGATATGATGGGTGTCTCAAATATCGCAACACTTTTACAAAACAAGATCAGTACAGGCCACAGGACTTTAATGATTCTGCCGATGAGATAGAATCTGTCAACAGCAGAATCGTCAAGCAGCAGTCTATGCTTCAAGTAACTTTCAGAAACAGGAAATATAAAGAATGGCTTTATTCCCTGATGGACTGGTTGTTAACCAATGCAGATGTACAATTGCAGATTGACGAAAACCTTTTGGTCTCGGTATTAGACAAATGGATTTTTAACTACTATTTGGATCTACAAAATCGATGGACAACGCATGAACAAGATTTGTTATGTGCTGGAACCGATACCCCGATTTTCATGCTGAACTTCATCGATTATCTCTATTGGCTTGCGTCTTTGCAGGCACAATCAAGCATCAGATATATCCGGGAAATATCTAAACGTGGCACTTTCCAGTTCAAATATTTCAATTCGGTTGAGCATCATCTTCCTCAATCTTATGAGCAAACAGATGGAGTCAACCTTGACAGTATAGGTAATCTATGTTTGATTAGCCGAAGAAAGAATTCGAGCCTCAACGATAAAGGTCCCACCGAAAAGGCAAAAGACATAAAAGGTTTACAGCCAAAGCGTCTTGTAATGTATAGCATTACATGGGATAATCACAGATGGGGCAAAAAGGAAATCGAAGAACATCAACAAGATATTGTTGACCTCTTGTCTCAAGCCAATAACCTCCTTAAAATAGAAAAAGAAGACAAAGAATGAAAATATTAGAGGAAACACATGCTTCTGATGGCCTTATTGAGGTGCTTGAAAAAGCCATCTACGACGCAATGCAGCATCGCATCGACACCGATGGCGATGTCGCTGACACTTATCTTCGTATCACTCCTCAGGACGATGGCTTCATGCTGAAAGTGATGTATATTGAAGAGAGCAATCTTACTTCTCCCAATCGCGATGTTCCTCTTCTTGACCTCATGATTGACTTGAAAGGTGGTTGTATGGGCGATGAAATCTTCATTCCGAACAAGGAGGCGATACATACGTTGGCCGAAGGCTACCGCACGATGACCTCTTTCACCATCTGCCAGAACTGACGAAAATGATTTAATCTATCCGATAAATCGCTCAAGACCAGACTCTCGTATTATGGATATCAATAAGCTCACCAAGCCATATTTCCTCTTCAATGTGGACTACTGCGGTTGTCTCGGCTACTTCTCAGCCGACAACTGCTCTTATGGCTGTGAGGACGATACCCTCGAACTTGAAGGCTATGAAGATACTCCTTTCGTTCTGCCGGGCATCGAGTCCTGGTGCGACGATTGGGACGTAGCCGCGCACAAAGAAGTGTTTGAAGGGGTAAAGAACGCCATGGATTGGGACGACTGGAACCGCCGGGGACTCGCCTTCGCCCAGATGCTCCGACAACTCGCTCCCGTTGATATCGAAATTGTCTATCGCAAGGGGCAGGAATACATCCTTCTCGACAAAATCAAATATTTCGCATTGTGTCCCGATTGCGTCTGGTGTATCGGTGACACCAACGAATGCTCCGAGACTCTTGATGTCAACGATATTTTGGAAGTCGCTTATTTCAAGCCCATGCACATTCCCGGAATCGGTCAATGGTACGATGATTTCGACCGACGAGCCGACTATGCAGACTCCACCGCAGACCCATCCTTCGACTGGGCCAGTTGGACTGCCAAGGGTTGGGAGTTCGCAAGGATTATCCGCGCCAATCTTCCGATGTCGGTTGAAGTTTGGTATCGCAATCCTTTTGAACTCCGCGAGATATTCCCAGTGAAAGACCTTAGGGTAAACCTCGACGGCACATTCACCATCGACGATTTTTTGAAGGAAGCGTAAATGTGCACTATAGTCCGTTGTGGACGCCGAGCTAAAGACGCGAGTTCGGGATAAGTGTGGACTGAAAAGGCGTGATTCGGATGCGGATAGTGTCGGACGACCATGAACGTGGCCGCCTGATGCGCTTCAGTAAAAATGGGATTTGAGCTATTGCCAAATGGTGAGTCGACCGTCTGAGTTCGGCACCTCGTAGTCGAAGTTGACTGCTGGCTTGGACTGGAAGAAGCAGTACGCCCCATTGCCGCGAGCAGATTTATCAGAAAGTTGTGCACGCTGCGGTGCCATGTGTGTGTACAAGCTGCGCCACGTTTTTTAAGCATGTCGTTCACGGTCTCTATAATGCTCCTCTGCGCAGCATTATCTTGTCATAAAGAGGCATCAGTCGCTGCTTCATGTTAGAGCGCAGCCCTGTCACCACATGTATCCCCTCACTCCAAAGCCGTCCGAAAAGCGCACACACAGGCCTGGTAATAATGCTTGAAGTTGCGGTAGAAGTTGAAGTGGAAACAGATGAGGATTGTGATGACCTCGGCGTCCGACATCATACGCTTGCGACGGCGTTTTGGGGTATCAGGCGTTGATTGAACAGCGTTTTTTGCCATCTCTGCATCAAATTCTTTGCAGAAATCATCGGCAATACAAAAATTTCAGTAACTCTACTCTTGGTGATCATGATTTGTAATTGTTTCTTTTTACACCATTAAATTACTAAAAATCAATGATTCCCTTTTTTTCGCCATTTTTTCAAACACCTCTTATCCCGAACTCGCGTGAATAGCAAAAAATTAATTGACAATCAGTTACGAAGTCAGGAAAAAGCCGTACTAATGACCAGATTTGGGATAAATAAGCAACCTTCCGGGTTTGATTCCCAGAGGCTATCCGCATAAAGCAATCATAGATTTGCAGCCAACGCCCGCCACAGGTTGTCGTCTGGTATTGGCGCAACCAAATCGATTATTTTTTTTGACACAGGATGCTCGAATACGATTCTATGCGACTGTAATGATATGCCACCGTCGGGATTGCTCCGTCGGTCACCATATTTTAAATCTCCACGGATCGGACATCCCATAGCCGATAATTGTGCGCGTATCTGATGCTTCCTTCCCGTGTGAAGATTCACTTCAAGCAGGCAGTAATAATCAGTTTTTGCCAACAATTTGTAGTCAAGCACAGCTTTCTGCGCCCCGTCGGCAGGCGTGCGGCTGACATACGTTTTGTTATTGCGTTCCCGAGGTGTCAGATAGTCAACCAACGTATCTTCCGCTCTTGGCGGCAAATTTCTTGAGATTGCCCAATATGTTTTTTTCACTTTCCGATTCTGAAAAATCTCGTTCATCCGCGCCAATGCTTTGCTTGTTTTGGCGAATACGACAAGCCCGCTCACCGGGCGGTCAAGCCGGTGAATCACGCCACAAAACACATTGCCTGGCTTGTTATATTTTTCGCGCAGATAATCTTTAACCATCTCAGACAGTGGTTTGTCGCCTGTTTTATCGCCTTGCACGATTTCACCTGCGGCTTTATTCACCACTATCAGATGATTATCTTCATAAACAACCTCCATAGACTTAGTTGCCCATTTCAGAAATAAACTTAATGCGAACCAACCGGATTTCTTCTTCAGTATAGTCTCCGCCAAGTTCATTTATCGCCAATTCCAAATCATCACTCTCGCTTTCTTTGAAATATTCAAAAATGTCGTCCAAGTGATCTTCATCCATCACCTCGTCCAGGAAATAATCGATGTTTATTTTTGTGCCAGAGTATACAATTGCCTCCACTTCATCCAACAACTCATCGAATTCCAACCCCTTAGACTCCGCAAGCTCATCAAGTGCAATCTTACGGTCAATACCCTGGATGATTGATATTTTAAGCTTGCTTTTATTTGCAACGCTCCTCACCCGCAGGTCTTCCGGACGTTCAATATCGTTTTCCTCGACATGGGCCTTTATAACTTTCAAGAAGTCCGCTCCATAGCGTTTCGCCTTGCCGGCGCCAACGCCTTGTATAGTTTGAAGTTCTTCCATTGTGATTGGATATGTTGTAGCCATAGCCTCCAACGAGATGTCTTGAAAGATTACATACGGCGGCAACTCCAGCTTCTTGGCAATCTTTTTGCGAAGATCTTTAAGGATGGAGTACAATTCTGGGTCGACGGCGCAAACTCCGCCCGATTTTATAGTAACATCTTCATCATCTTCGTTGAATTCCTTGTCTTCAACAATCTTAAACGACTTTGGATTCTTCAAAAACGAGTGCCCAGCTTTTGTCACTTTCAGCAACCCATAGTTTTCAATTTCCTTGTCAAGATATCCAGCAATGATTGCTTGATGAATCACCGCGCCTAAAAATTTATCGGTGTCAGCCTCCATGCAGCCGAACACTTCCAATTGATCGTGTAAATATGATTTTATTTCGGCGGTCGATTTTCCGAGCATGACATTAATAACATAGTCTGATTTAAATTTTTCTTTCAATGCCAAGACGGTCTCAATTACCGCACAAAGTTCATCTTTTGCTTCCACTTTTTTCTTAGGATTTAAACAGTTGTCACAGTTTCCGCAATTGTCTTCTTGATATTCCTCTCCAAAATAATAAAGCAACGACTTTCGCCGGCACACAGATGATTCACAATATGCCGCCGTTTCCAAAAGCAACTGCTTGCCAATTTCCTGTTCTGCAATTGGCTTGCCCTGCATAAACTTCTCCAGTTTCTGCAAGTCCTTGTTGGTATAGAATGCGACACACAAGCCTTCGCCGCCGTCACGTCCCGCGCGTCCGGTTTCTTGATAATACCCCTCCAAACTTTTGGGAATGTCATAATGTATTACAAAACGCACATCCGGTTTGTCAATACCCATACCAAAAGCAATCGTTGCCACGATGACATCGACAGTCTCCATCAGAAAGGCATCCTGGTTGGCACTGCGTTGCGCGCTGTCCATGCCAGCATGGTATGGCAATGCTTTGATGTTGTTGACAATCAATGTCTCTGTCAACTCTTCCACTTTTTTTCTGCTCAGGCAATATATTATGCCCGATTTGCCCTCATGACTTTTTATGAATTTTATGATGTCCTTGTCAACGTTCTTGGTCTTCGGACGCACTTCATAATATAGATTTGGCCTGTTGAATGATGATTTAAACACTTTAGCATCCAGCATTCCCAAATTCTTCTGTATGTCATGCTGCACCTTTGGCGTAGCAGTGGCTGTCAAAGCAATGACCGGACGGTTGCCTATCTGATTTATCAACGGTCTGATTCGTCTGTACTCTGGCCGAAAATCGTGTCCCCATTCCGATATACAATGCGCTTCGTCGACTGCGTAGAATGAAATCGACACCGTCGACAAGAATTCTATGTTCTCCTCTTTTGTCAGCGACTCAGGCGCGACGTACAACAATTTCGTTTTGCCCGACACAATGTCCGACTTAACTTTCTCTATTGCCGCACGGTTCAATGAAGAGTTCAAGAAATGAGCTATTCCGTCGTCCTCTCCAAAATTGCGCATAGCGTCTACCTGATTCTTCATCAAGGCGATTAATGGCGATATGACAATTGCAGTGCCATCCATCAGCAAGGACGGCAATTGATAGCATAGCGACTTGCCGCCGCCTGTAGGCATAAGCACAAACGTGTCATTGCTGGCCATCAGATTTTCTATTATCGCTTCTTGATTGCCTTTAAAGTTGTCGAATCCGAAATAGTTTTTCAGTTCGGCTTTTAAATCAGTTTTGACTGCCATAATAATTAGAGGTTTGCTTTACTTACAAAGTTAAGGACCTATCGACAATTTGCAAAATGTTTTCGCTATATTTTCACACAAGGAGATCTAAATTTGCCTTGTTAAGCTTCTCCAATGCATATTCTCTGGTAACTACAAACTCTTTTTTCTTTGACGACGGACTTTCATACATTGCGTCGACCACAATGGTTTCCGTCAGCGAGCGAAGTCCGCGCGCGCCAAGTTTATATTCTATTGATTTATCAACAATAAGGTCAAGAGCATCTTTCTCAAAAACCAGCTTGACGCCATCCATCTCAAACAATTTCTGATACTGTTTTATTATGGCATTTTTCGGTTCCGAGAGGATTCTCCGCAACGCATTGCGGTCCAATGGCTCAAGATTGGTCAATATCGGCAATCGACCTATAATCTCAGGAATTAGTCCGAATGACCGCAAGTCTTGTGGCGCTACGTAGTTTATCAGATTTTCCCGTTTCTGCTTGCGCTCCACATTGTCAGTTCCGAAACCAACCACATATGTGTTAAGGCGCTGGGCAATCTTACGCTCAATTCCCTCAAAAGCACCGCCACAGATAAACAGGATATTTTTTGTGTCGACAGGAATCATCTTTTGCTCCGGATGCTTCCTTCCGCCTTGTGGTGGCACGTTGACCACAGAGCCTTCGAGCAACTTCAAAAGCCCTTGCTGCACACCTTCTCCACTCACGTCTCTTGTGATTGACGGGTTGTCGCCCTTTCTTGCTATTTTGTCTATCTCGTCAATGAATACGATGCCTCGTTCAGCCTGTGCCACGTCATAATCGCAAGCCTGCAACAAACGCACCAAAAGACTCTCAATATCTTCGCCCACGTATCCAGCCTCTGTGAGTACGGTTGCATCGACAATTGCAAACGGCACATTAAGCAATTTCGCTATTGTTTTTGCCAACAACGTTTTGCCGGTTCCAGTAGGGCCAACAATTATCACATTACTTTTCTCAATCTCCACCCCGTCTTCATCAACAGGCTGAAGCAGACGCTTATAGTGATTGTATACAGCAACCGACAAGTATTTTTTTGCCTGTTCCTGACCGATAACATATTGATTCAAATAATCAACAATCTCCTTTGGCTTCGGCACACTTTTCATTTCCAAGTCGAATTTGCAGCTTTTGCCGTTTATTGGTTTTGTGTCAATATACTGCGAAATCATAGCATGTGCCTGCTCGATACAATTGTCGCAGATAGCTCCCTTGCCGTCAATTGTTGGAATAAACAGCGCCGCATCTCTTTGGCTGCGGCCACAAAAACTGCACCGCACTGTCGATGTTCCAGAATCTTTTTTTGCCATTAGTTTTTATTTGGTCTCTCTTGTCAAAACTTCATCAATCATTCCATATTGCTTAGCCTCCGCCGATGTCATCCAATAATCACGGTCGCTGTCTTTTTCAACCTTCTTGAATGGCACTCCTGAATGATTCGATATGATTGTATACAGCTCTTTTTTCAATTTTTGAATCTCTCGCGCTGTTATTTCAATGTCGGAAGCCTGGCCTTGTGCACCGCCCATCGGCTGGTGAATCATAACACGCGAATGGTTAAGCGCAAAACGTTTGCCTTTTTCTCCAGCGACAAGCAGCACGGCAGCCATCGATGCCGCCATTCCTGTGCAAATCGTCTTGACATCGCTCGAAATGTACTGCATAGTGTCATATATGCCAAGTCCAGCATATACAGAGCCACCAGGAGAGTTTATATAAATCGAGATATCCTTGCCCGGGTCGGAAGAGTCAAGATAAAGCAACTGGGCTTGGATTACATTTGCTGTATAATCATCTATCTGTGTGCCCAAAAATATAATTCTATCCATCATCAATCGTGAGAACACGTCCATTTGTGCCACATTCAATTGACGTTCTTCAATAATAGTCGGAGAGATATAGCTGCTGGTGATGTTCATATAGTCGTCAACAGCGAGCCCGTTGAGTCCCATGTGTTTCACTGCGAAATCTCTGAATTCATTTTTCATATTTATCCTCTTGTTATTCTTTTTTGTTGTCTATATACGTTTTTATGTCATACAAAATTAATCAAAGACGGCTGAAGAAAAAAATTTCGAGAATATTAATTTCAGATTTACCCGAAAAGCGAGCGGAACACTTCCTCTACACGCGCCACTTCTTTAACTTCAACATTATACTGAGACACATCCACACCTTTCAAATTGTGCTTTGGCACATAAATCGTGGAAAAGCCTAATTTGTTAGCCTCTATTATGCGCTGTTCTATCCTGGTGACCGGGCGAATCTCCCCCGACAATCCGACTTCCCCTGTCAAACAAACCGTCTTTGCGATCGGCATATCGACATTTGACGAAAGTATCGAGCTGATAACAGCAAGGTCAAGCGCCGGATCATTGACCTTGAATCCCCCCGCAATATTGAGGAACACATCTTTCAAAGCCAATTTAAAACCGACCCGTTTCTCAAGCACAGCCAACAACATATTCATTCTTTTTGAATCAAAGCCAGTCACCGACCTCTGCGCTGTGCCGTACGCAGCAGTGCTTACCAACGCTTGCGATTCGACGAGCAATGGACGCGCCCCCTCCACTGTCACACCGATAGCAGCTCCCGACAAGTCTGAATCATTATCAGACAACAGCAGCTCCGATGGATTTGCCACTTCACGCAATCCCGATTGTGTCATTTCATATATGCCCATTTCCGACGTGCTTCCGAATCTATTCTTTATCGAGCGCAACAACCGATACATGTAATGACGGTCGCCCTCAAACTGCAGCACGGCGTCGACAATGTGTTCAAGCACCTTCGGCCCGGCGATACTTCCCTCCTTGTTGATATGCCCGATCAGCACCACTGGCGTTCCGCTCTCCTTGGCATATTTCAAAAGAGACGCCGCGCATTCCCGCACTTGGCCCACACTTCCAGCCACAGATTCAAGATTGTCGGAAGCAATAGTTTGTATGGAGTCGACAACCACTATTCCTGGATTGCTGTTTTTTATGTGTTGAAATATCTTCTCCAACGACGTTTCACAAACAATGTAGCACTCTCCTCCGTCTGCACCAAGTCGGTCAGCCCGCATTTTCAATTGCTGCGCGCTTTCCTCACCAGACACATAGAGCACCTTTCTGCTTCTAATGCGTATTACGTTCTGCAAAACGAGGGTCGACTTTCCGATCCCAGGCTCTCCTCCTATTAATATTATAGAACCCTGCACCAAACCTCCGCCAAGCACACGGTTCAACTCTCCGCTCGGCATCTGTATGCGCTTCTCCTCCCCAGCTTCGATTTCAGACAAGCGAAGTGGCTTCGAGTCCAATTTTGTTTCCGGGAGGAGCGATTTCCCGCCTCGAGTCTGCACAACGCGCTCTTCGACGAAAGTGTTCCAGGCTCCGCAATTCGGACACTTTCCCACCCATTTTGGCGACTCATATCCGCAATCGCTACAAAAAAACGCTATTTTATCCTTTGCCATAGCCATACTACATTGTTCTTCTTCTAAATTCTGCGACAACAATGGCTGTCGCCATCCCCACATTTAGCGATTCCGATGTTGGAGTGCCAATTGGATATGACGGAATGAGCAACTTTCCTGTCACAAGACGTCTTATCTCCTCCGAAATCCCCTTGCCTTCATTGCCCATGACGATGAATCCCGCCTGCGCCAGCGGCGTTTCGTAAATATTGTTTCCGTCCAACAAAGTTCCGTAAACTGGCATATCCTTATGGGAAGCCAATAATTCCGGAAGATTGCAATACACGACATTCACACGCGAAATAGCACCCATCGTAGCCTGCACTGTCTTTGGATTGTAAACATCCACAGTGTCTTTGCTACAAAACACGTCTTTGACGCCAAACCAGTCAGCGATTCTCAATATGGTTCCGAAGTTTCCTGGGTCTTGGATTCCATCAAGCACTAATGCAAGACGCTTCTCCAAGCCTTTCTCAATCTGGACATCTGGCATTTCATAAACAGCGATGACGTCTGTCGCCGTTTTCAGCATCGACATCCTCTCTATTTGAGCTTTGGTTGCGACCGTCACGGGGCAGCGCAATCTACAGCCGACGCTGTACGCCCAATCAGACGTGGCAAACAAATATCTAACCTTAAAATAATCGAGTGTGTCAACCACGCATTTTGTTCCTTCTGCAACAAAACAACGCTCCTTGTCACGATTCTTTTTCTGTGACAAGGAATGCACCCATTTTATTACTCCTGCTGAAAGTTCCATATCCACAAAGTTAACGATATTACAAATAACATAAAAATGCTGGAGCATAAATTTTGCCGATACGCAATCGAAAGTTATCTTTGCATAAAAAAGCAGATGACTAAAAATTTCACACCAGCCCCAAATGCCATCATTGTGGATGCGGCATTCCTTAATTTTATCACATCGGATTTCAAAACTAATTTTGAGCGCATTCTAAACCGCGAGCTGAGCACCATCGATCTCTCTTCGCTGTTTACATACATTGCTTTGGACTGGGGTGTCACTCCCGGTGAAAACCAAATTGACGTTTATATTACATACAACAACGGTTGTGACAATTTCGACGTCTGCACCCCGTCTGACATTGCCGGACTGAACGGAATGGCTTTCAACGGACATCTCGGCGAATTTTCGTTCTACACATATTCAAATGAGGGGATGGCTGACTCCAACGACTTTTTCCTTGACTCTCTTCACAATCTCATGTCAGAAAAGGAGATAAAGCGAGTCGCTGTCATTGGCTTTGATGGGCGTTGCGGCGAGGAAATCGACAAAATTCTTTCTGAGAGCAACGGCAAAATAGCCACACGATTCACCATGGACAAATCTGCGAAAGGGAATGGATACGCCACTCAAATTGTCGCTTTTCCGATAATGATGGCTCTGGGAATCAAATCCGATGAATTAGGCTGATTCCCCCAAAACGAATAAGTTCCGTGCATTTTGCATCGTTGATATTCAACGAATATGTCGCCACGTTCTTGTCGTTTCACCCCCTTCGATTCGCGCCCAAAAGCATAGAATGGCTTCCACTCATCGGCAACCGAGTCATATTGCAACCAGACATCGCTGACACTCGCAAGGTCGCTCGGATGGTTGCGCACAAAGTTCAACATCTTTTGTTTCACCAATACGTTGCGGTTGCCCTGCATTATCGCACTTTCCGCCATCGCCTGCATATATGCTATAGGATTGTCAGCCTTGGAGCTGCGCCCTTTGGCTGTCTTTATCGGTGCGTTGAATGCGCTGTCGCCGTGCGTCAGATAAGCGTAGGCGTCCGCGCTTGTCGTTTGGTCAAATCCCCTCATAGGGATATAATTCGTATACATACTGCTGATGTCGTTGTATGCCTCCTTCGTGAGCATACCGCTCTCATACAACTTCCTAAGCGTGTTGCCGTTCACCTCGTTTACTCGACTCCACAATTCATTTATGTCTGACCGGTCATAGCTCGGATTGCTTTCAAAAGCCTTGCGAATATCATCGGCGGCATCCCTTGCGGCATTGAGCAAATCCACCTTCAACCGCTTCTTCTGACCACCGAGTTTACGGAGCAACAATTGGTCGTCTGTAGCCTTCATCTGCTCGTCTATGGTGTCTATCTGCGATTGTATCGACTTCACTCTGCCGTCTTCTGCCGTCAATGCCGTAAGTCCTGCATAGTCTTTGCCTTCAAGGCTTGCAACGAAATCTCCAATCGTTTTAGTTCCTTTGGGATTTGCCTTTTGGTACTTGTCAAACTCTTTCTGAGCCTCTCTCTGCCGCATCACGGCATCACGCTCAAGTCCGTGCTTGGCGAACATATAGTCGTACAATTCGCCGCTCTCCTTGCCGTTGCCGCTCAGTTTGGCCACTGCCGACATCAACGGCTTGAATTGCGTCTTAGCCACTTGGTGCATCTCCTCCTTGTTCACCGACGACAGGCGGTTCTCTCCGAGTATCGGATTCTCAAAGTCGGGAATGTCCTCTATGTACCGCTTGTTGCCCGATGCGTGGTCTATTGCGGACATAAACTCCTGTAGTCCGAGCATACTGTTCTGCAACGCCTCCTTCGTTTGGAAGCCTTTGCTCTTGACCTTCTTCTCATACTCGTCCCGTGCGCTTACTCTTTCTCTCACGCTTCTATCCACGTCCTCCGACACACGTGACGCATAGTCGAAAATGCTCTCGCCCGGCTTTCTGCTGAAGCGTGGCTCCTCGCTTTTAGGATTCTCTCTGACGGAGCGGTCGATTGAATCTGACCCCTTTTTGTCTACTTCTGAAATTTTTCCATCAAAAAGTTTGGGATTTTCAAAATCTTTCACTTTCTTTGCCACATCATCCAAGTTGAGATAGTTAACGTCAGCGAGATTGGTTTGCTGTTTATCTATCAACGCTTGGATTTTTTCTTTGTCTGCATAAAGAAGTTTGTTTTGAGAAATCCAATTCAGCCATTCTGCATTATCTTTTGGAAACACATTTCTCACACTGTTAATTTCAAGTGCTTTCCCTTTCACCACTGGATTTAATGACAATCCGATAATGAAGTTTTTCCCATCTTTCTGTATTTCTACAATAAGATTTTGAGACTTGTTTCTGTCTCCATATTCAAAGATTGCGATAGGTTTCTGAATAGCATTGACCAAATCCTTAACTTCGGCAATGTCAAAGTTATGCCCAAATTTGGTTGCTTTGTCTTCAAGTCGTTGCGCAGACATTTGTATCGGCAGATTCGGCACTCCCGTAGAAAGCAATATCTCTGACGGCATACCTAATTTGTAGACGTGCCCTTCTTCAAGTTCTCCTTTTACTTGCTTTTCAAGTTCCTCATTGAATCTATCATTTGCTTTCTTAACAGCCATCGCCCTCGTTCGCTCCTCAAGGTTCTGCGACACTCTATCCGCCACGTCAAACACGCTCTCACGCTTGGTGGCTCGCTCGGCAGACGGAATGGCATTGTCAAGCAAAGGAGCGATGACACCTTCGGTCAACTGCGTTGGGATGCCGTTGCCGACTATGGTGTGCGACAACTGGTCTGTCTCAGGCATCTTGTACGAGTCGGGCAGACCCGTGACTCTCGCAAGTACCCTCGGTGACGCTTTAAGCACCCTGCCGTCAGGCATTATTATGATGTCTCCGCCTCCGGTGGTCAGCGTTGGCAGAAGCTCATCGGCAAAAGCGTGCCCTACGGTCTTGTTGGCATAGCCACGTCCGAACACATACAAAGGCTTGTCAATGGTGCGGTAGTCTATTCCGCTGTTCTTCAACCGCTCGTCAGTGCCTTGCGGAACACCTGTCTTTTTCTCTTCAAGGTGTGGAATCAAATCTTCCACCGCGCTATACCATCCCTTCTTCCTCAGTTCTTCGGGAAGTTTCTCCGGCTTGGGAGGAAGTTTGCCGTCTCTCTTGGCTCGCACTATCAGCCGTTCTCTCTTCGTATAGCCTCCGTAGTCTGCCGCGTTGTACACATCGGCATCCCAGTCATATCCTTGACGGGTAAGCTCGTCAGTGATGATTTTCAACGCCTCGCTGTTGCGGTAGCCTTTTACGTTCTCTATGGTCACCACCTTCGGTCTTGTCTTCGCTATAAACTCGGCTGTCGACAACGCTGTCTCCTTGTCAAGTTCAACCTCGCCTCCCTCACGCTTGGCTTTGGAGAAGTTCTTGCACACCGGAGATGCGTGGAAGTACTGCACCTCGCCTCCGTCAACCGCGCCTACAAGTTTCTTGGGGTCAACATCCCTCACGTCTGCCACAACAATGTGGTTGCCGTGGTTGTCGGCATACACTCCTGCTATCTTCTCGCTGAACTCAACCGCAACCTTTGGGTCTATCACGCCCTTCAGACCTGCTTCAAGCAGTCCGCCTCCGCTGAAATATGTGCCTGACGTGGCAAGCGTCTCGCCAACCTCTCCTCGCTTTCTCATTCCGCTCTCATCCTTCATAGGATTCTTGGAGTCAAGCAAGTCCTTCATAGCCATATCAGCCAACTCCTCGGCACTGCGGTAGCGGTTGATGCCGAACATCCTCGCCACTCCTTCCCAGAACCGCGCTATGGCTTCCTTCACTTTCTCCAACGTCTCGATAGCCTTCGCCTTGGTGAACACTCCGCCCTCGCCATCGGCAACCCTGCGTGCCTCCTCGCGCAAGCGTTCCGCTCCTCTGCGTCCGCTGAACGTCGACAACACCTCGTCCGCTATCTCGTCATCGGTCTTCAGCTCCGGATACGACTCCTTCACTTCCCCCCAAAGAACGCTGTTCTTCAGTTCCTTCACCGTGTGGCTCCATTGCTCGGAATCCTTGCGTCTCAGCATATCGCCCCACAGATGCGTGTATTCGTGTACCGCAGTCTCCGCTGTAGCCACCTTTGGGTCAAGGTATATGCGTCCGTCCTTCACCAAGCCGTACACCTCTCCGCCTGCTGTCCGCAGAAAGCGTACATGGTCGGTTATCTTCGCATCATTCTCGTTGAAGATAACGTAGTTCTTTGCGCCATCCTTACGGCCACCTCGCATATTGTCAGCAGGATATTTGATGCCAATACAGCCTAACTCCGCCAATGCTTGTGACGCTTTCTTGTCGCTGCCAAGAGCCTCACGCAATTCCGCATACAAATCAGCTCCAGTCGCATTGGGGTTCAAAACAACGGTGCTTTCGCCTTTCTCATATCTGACAGGGCTATCCTGCACCCTCTCAAAGCCATTACTCTCCAAAAACGAACCTACATCTTTCAGTAAAGATTCAGCAGGGTGTCCATTCCAATCCAGATAGTTGCTGCCGTTGTCATCGGGGATTTCTACAGTGTAAAGATTTCTTGTCTTGGACCCAGCAATGGAAATATCAGAAGGATTCAGTAATGATGCGTCTCTGACTAAAGATTGTGCATAATCATCGTTCTTCTTATTGCTATACCACTGCATAGCATCATCCCACGCTCTTAGGATATAGGTTTTGTCAGAGACACCATCTAAAAAGACGTCCAATATTTCAATGATGCGCCCCTCGCTAAGTCCGTGGGAATCACCGTTATATACAGGATATACTCTTGCATTCTTACTATTCTGAATAGCATACGTCCTGCCGATGCCTTCCACCTCTGTCACATAAGTACCCCAGCCGTAAGCCTGCGCACCTTCTCCCTCGCCCATGTGCGAGTGGTCGAAAGCATCGAAGTCCGCTCCGCTGCCGTGGTACACACGATGCTCACGGACTGAACCGGCACCCATCATCCTTGTCCGCTCGTTCTCGGTGTCTATGACTCTCTGCATCTCTTCCGAATCAGTCACCACGTCAAGTCCACCCTTGCGCATACGCTCCACAAGGTTGTCCCACAGTTCCCGCTCCTCCGCTGTCAACTCCGTCTTCTCGTGCCCGGCAGCTTTATTTCTGCTGTACAGAATGTGCTTACCTGTCTCCTCGTCGACACGCTCCTGCATCACCTCGAACAACCTGCCGAATTTCTCGTCCATCCAGTCAGCGTCCTTGTCGAATGGGTACGGTGCATATTTCTTTTCTGCGTCGCTTGCCTTCTCATCCACTAGACGTGGATTGTTGGCGAGATAGTCGTTTATCGTGCCGTACTTCGACAGTCTGTTCTCAACCCACACCGCAAACGCTCTCGCTCCAAGCTCAGTCGGTTCAATCCAATATCTGGAGCCTTTAAGACGGGCGTATTTGTCGGACCGTTTGAAATAATCACTTCCGTTTATCGCACGCACCAAATCCTTCCACGCTTCAGCCATTTCCTTGCGTTCAACGTTCCGCGTGCTTTCTGTGGCAAATTCGTCCCAACCTTGCATATTGAAATAATTGTCAATGGCGTGGAACCATTCGTGCGCAAGGCTTCCTGCACCTTTGGTCTTTGTAAGGTTTATCACAACCTTATCCGGCTCGTAATGAGCGTTGAATTTTCCAACTCCTCTCGCACCGAATGCCATTGCCAACTTCCCTCCAAGCGACAACGCCTTCGGCGACACTCCGCAGACCATCGCCAAGTCCATAAGAGAGTCGTAGCATTCGTTCAACGCCTGGCGTCTGTCCTTCTGCTGCATCCAGTTGCCGAACTCCACTCCTCGGAAGTCAAACGCTTCCCGGAAATCCTCCGCCGACACATCCTTGCCGCCGCGCCAGTCGCGCCCTTTGCGCTCCCTGTTCTCGTTGAATTTCGGTTTGATGCCATCCATCAACGTCCGATAACGCTCCTGCATCTCTGCATAATGCTCCTTCTTATATGCAGATGCTTCGTATAAAGTCTTGAATCCGTCCTGAATTATCACATCCGGCTTTCCTTCTGGAGCTATGAACATAGTGCCGTCCGTCCGCCTTTTGTATATCGCAAGTTTCACTTCCTTGCGTTTCCCTTTGCCGTCAACCGCAGCGTTCTCTCCTGCGAATTTCTTCAGAGCCTCGGCTGCTTCCTCGTAAGTCTTATAAATTCCATCATAGGCTCCAGCTTTACGGACACACCATTGCCCGGCTACGGACTTTCCATCACTATACCCGTCAGCAATCTGCCACAATTCGGCGTTGCCTACATCACGTCCACTTTCATATCCTCCGACTGCCATTGCCGCGCGGTACATATAGAACGGTTGGCTATAGTACTTCCATTCGTCAATCTTCTTCTTGACGGATTCCCAATTCTCCAATGCCTGTTCGCACATATCATATTGGTGCAATACTTTATTGATCCACATCTTTAATTTGGACAAAGACCTCGGTTTCGTTCCAAGACTGCCCTTTACCGCTGAGATGAATGTCACAACCTCATTCGACACACCGCTTTCAAGCAACTTCTTCTCGTCAAACAACGAAGAGAACAGCTTGCCCGCAGAGCTCTTCTTCAACGCTTCTTCAATCCCTTGTTTTTTATTCTTGATCCTGGCAATTATTTCCTTCCAGACATCCTTCCTCGCATCGCCAATCTTCTCTCCGACATCTTCTATCCGCTCCGATAGCGGAGCGGGTCTTTTTTTCTCAGCCTCTTGCTTTTCTCCTCCGACTTCGCTACCTTTGTCCGTAGGCAAGCCAGATGTAGGAGTGGGAAGGCTTTCCACCTTGTCCTTTGGCGACAACACGAGGAGTTCGCCGCCCTCACGCTCGGCTTGCCTTTTTATCCTTTCAAGGTTGCGCGCATCCAACGTGTACCAGCCAACGACTTCCACATTGTCTTTTCCATCGTTTACTTCCAATATCGTTATCGGACTTTTCTCGTCAACCTTTATCGCAACCCAATGTGTTTTCTTTGTAGAAGGCTGCGACTGACCCACGATGTCGGGATTATACAATGCGTCGCCAAGTATCTTCCTACTTTGCTTCGGTGTGAATCCGTGGCTTTTCCCATTCTTCTCAAAGATATTCTTCTTGATAATGACCGGTCTACCGTTCGCACCGAGTGCGTCATCGACATTCTTAGGTATCTTCGGAAGCTCAACAGAACGTGTAGGATTGTTGAAATCATCGTCCGACAAATCGCTGATGTCTTCAACTTTCTCAGTTATCAGTCTGCCTTCAGCGTCAATTGGATTCCCCTGCTTGTCAACTTTCTGCTTCTCAGCCTCCGCCTTGCGTTTCTTCTCCTCCTTGTCGGCAATCTCCTTAGCCTTGTCAAAAACGCTCTGCCTCTCTTGCTTCTTCTCCGGCTTTTCGCTACCTTTGTCAGCGGAAACGTTTCTCTCCCGAGTGTCGGTATATTGGTCAGAATTGGGCTGACCCAGAAGTGACCGCTGCTCGGGAGTTATTTTTTCGTCCGTATACAACACTTCCTCTTTTTGTGTAATCTTTGCATCTCCTCGTCTGCCGAATATTGTAGATATGGCATTCACCTCCATATCACGACCTACGTTCTTCACATCTACACCGACGACTATGGTCTCGCCATTTTCGTTCTTCATTGTAGTGTACAGACGATAGCCTTTGTCCTTTCCTCCGAATCTTGTTATAGCAAAAGGCTTCTGCAAAGCATCAGGCAATTCCTCCCACTGCTTCTCTGTAAGCGAATGGGAATCATCTTTTCCTGCGTGCCGCGACAGCACTCCATACTTGATTGTGAAGCGGTCGCCAGTCAAACCAAGTTTTTTCATAAAGTCCGGTGTCTTGGCAACATCAAAGAATGATCTTCCGAACAATTTAGAAGCGACAGCCTTGCCTTTCTCGTAAATCGTCTTGACCACATCCTTGATTTGCGGTTTTTTCTTATCCTCTTTCAGTTCCGCGTCTTTCTCCACCGCTTCCTCCTCTGCTTTTCTTTCCGCTTCAAGGCGCGCCTCCTCGTCTGCTTTCTGTGCGTCGAGTTCCGCCTCTATTCTGTCACGTTCCTCCTCAGCACGTTCGCGCTCTTCCTGCGCTTTCCTCTCAGCTTCGGCTTTTTCCTCGGCAATACGCTTCTCCTCTGCGGCACGTTGTTCCTCCTCCGCTTTGCGTTCAGCCTCAGCCTTTCTTTCAGCTTCAACACGAGCTTCCTCCGCCTTTTCTGCGGCAATCCTCTCCGCTTCCGCTTTGGCGGCTTCCTCTCTGCGTGACTTCTCGCCTACGATGGCTTTCCAAGCGTCAACCTCCCTCTGTGCCTCCGCCACTGCCGCCTCGTTTTCCTTGATTGACCGCAACAATTCTTCAGGCGTATCGCCTTTCTCCTTCAGTGCCTTTGCCGCCTTCTCCCTTGCGATAGTCAGAGTGTCGCTCTGCGTCAACACTCTCACGTATGACTTCGGGCAATACCCTAAGCACTGCAAGATGCACATCCTTGCTCTTGCCGATTGCCTTCTCCAACAAGAAGTTGTTTGTCAGCAGTTTTACACACATCTTATGTCAACGATTCTGGCAATTTTGACAAAAAAGCACCTTTGTGGATGTTTTTTTCAGTAAAACGCATATATTTCTAACTCAAATTTTATACCTTTGCATCGTTGTTGAATGTCAGGGAGACTTTCCTATGTGCCATCCCTGGTTCACTTATATTGTTGCATCAATTAAGATTTAATAAGCATGAAGGCTAAACCTGATTTAAGTTTTTGGAAACTATGGAACATTAGTTTCGGTTTTTTTGGCGTGCAAATTGCATACGCACTTCAAAGCGCCAACATTTCCCGCATCTTTGCCACTTTGGGCGCTGACCCGCACAGTTTGAGTTATTTCTGGATTCTCCCGCCTCTGATGGGAATCATTGTGCAGCCAATCGTTGGATCACTGAGCGACAAGACCTGGTGTCGGTTCGGACGTCGAATCCCGTATTTGTTTATTGGCGCTACCGCGGCAGTACTCGTCATGTGCCTGCTTCCAAACGCAGGATCGTTTGGTTTGACAGTAAGCGGTGCGATGGTTTTCGGATTGGTGGCTCTTATGTTTCTCGACACAAGCATCAATATGGCAATGCAGCCATTCAAAATGCTGGTCGGCGACATGGTTAATGAGAAACAAAAGGCAAAAGCCTATTCTATCCAAAGCTTCCTGTGTAACGCAGGCTCTGTGGCTGGATATATTTTTCCATTCTTGTTCACGTTTATCGGCATTAGCAACACAGCCGAAAAAGGCGTTGTGCCTGATTCTGTAATTTGGTCATTCTATATTGGAGCAGCCATTTTGATTTTATGTGTGATTTACACAACTATGAAAGTACGGGAATGGAACCCGAAGCAATACGCAGAATACAACGGCGCAGTCATAAACGAATCTGAATCCGACAAAGACAGCGCATCTTGGATTTCCTTGTTGAGCAAAGCTCCATCCACATTCTGGAAAGTCGGGGTGGTTCAATTTTTCTGCTGGGCAGGATTCCTATACCTTTGGAACTACTCAACAGGCGCTATCGCCGAAACCGTATGGGACACAACCGACCCTACTTCCGCCGAGTTTCAAGAGGCAGGCAACTGGGTCGGAATCCTTTTCGCCGTGCAAGCTGTAGGAAGCGTGCTCTGGGCCATTGTCCTTCCTCAATTCAAAAACGCCAAAATGGCTTACGCTTTAAGTTTGGCTATCGGTGCGATTGGCTTCTGCATGATTCCGTTCCTGCACGACCAGTATATGCAATTCATTCCGTTCCTGATGGTTGGCGCCGGATGGGCAGCTATGCTTGCTATGCCATTCGCATTTGTAACCAACGCCCTGCAAGGATACGGACATATGGGCGCGTATTTAGGCCTCTTCAATGGAACAATCTGCATTCCTCAAATTTTTGCAGCAGTCTGCGGCGGTGGCGTCCTCAATTTGATTGGATCTCACCAAAGCAGCATGATGATTGTTTCCGGCGCATTGCTCTTAGCTGGAGCTATATGCGTTTTTGCAATTAAAAACAATAGATAACAGGATTCGGCTTTTTCGAAACAAGAGTTTCCAAAATGTCAAAACTGCGCTATGGAAGTCATTCATAAAACTTCCATAGCGCAGTTTCTTTTCAACGTTCTTCTAATAAAAAACAAGAACGATTTTCAGAGGAAACACCCCATAGTTTTACTGGATATCTTTCTGAATATCGAAAAACTTCACTACATTTGTAGAAAAATTTAGCATTATATGAAAAAACGCATTCTTGTCACAGGTGGAACAGGCTACATTGGCTCTCACACCGTAGTTGAACTGCAAAATGCAGGGTATGAAGTGGTCATCATTGACAACCTGTCAAACAGCAACATAGATGTCCTTGATGGAATTGAGAACATAACACACATCCGTCCGGATTTTGTAGAAGCGGACTGTACCGACATAGCTGCTCTCCGAAATTTGTTTGACACATATCCCGACATCTGCGGCATCATAAATTTCGCAGCAAGCAAGGCTGTCGGTGAATCTGTACATAAACCGCTGCTCTACTATCGCAACAATCTGAACACTCTCACCAACCTGCTGGAGCTGATGCCCGAATATAACGTCAAAGGAATCGTATTCTCTTCATCATGCACAGTTTATGGTGAGCCCGACAAGAATCCTGTTGATGAAAATGCCCCTATAAAGAAGGCAACTTCTCCATATGGCAACACCAAGCAAATCAGCGAGGAAATAATCACTGACGCAATCAATTCCGGCGTGGGATACAAGAGCATCATCCTCCGCTATTTCAATCCTGTCGGAGCGCATCCGAGTGCAGAAATCGGAGAGTTACCGAATGGAGTGCCTCAGAACTTGATTCCGTATCTCACACAAACGGCGATAGGCATCCGCAAAGAGCTCAGCGTTTTCGGCGATGATTACGACACTCCCGACGGGTCATGCATCCGCGACTTTATAAATGTCGTGGATTTGGCAAAAGCCCATGTCGTTGCAATCAGCAGAATGCTTGACAATCCCGACACCGACCCGATTGAAATATTCAATCTTGGCACAGGTTCAGGCGTTTCCGTACTTGAGCTCATCAACACATTCGAGACTGCGACTGGAGTGGCTGTGCCACACAAGATTGTTGGACGGAGAGAAGGCGACATTGAAAAGGTTTGGGCAGATCCGCACAAAGCCAACACAGTGCTTGGCTGGAAAGCTGAAACTCCACTTGCCGACACTATGAAGTCTGCATGGAAATGGCAATTGCGCCTCCGTGAGAAAGGAATTATGTAAATAATACTTTTTATTTAACCGAACAAGCCTTCATCCATTTGCCGTTCCCAAAGATGAAGGCTTTTATAAAATTGCACTATACGGAATGATTGACAAAGAGACAGTAGACAAAATACTTGACGCAGCCGACATTGTAGACGTTGTTTCCGACTTCGTGCATTTACGACGTCGCGGCTCCAACTATGTCGGGCTTTGCCCTTTTCATAATGAGAAGACGCCCTCCTTCAGCGTCTCCCGATCAAAAGGCATATGCAAATGTTTCAGTTGCGGCAAGGGTGGCAGTCCAGTCAATTTCATTATGGAGCATGAGCAGATGTCGTATTATGAGGCACTGAAATATCTTGCAAAAAAATACAACATCGAGGTAAAGGAACGGGAGCTTACAGACGAAGAGAAGCAGGCACAGTCAGAACGCGAGAATATGCTGCTCGTGAATGATTTTGCACTGAAAAATTTTGAAGACAATCTTTTCAACACCGACGAGGGACGAAGTGTCGGCCTTTCTTATTTTTACGAACGCGAGTTTACCGACTCAACTATAAAGAAATTCCATCTTGGATACTCTATGGAAGGCCGATCGGAACTCTACAATGCCATCAAAAAAAATGGCTATAATCCGACGTATGCCATAGAGTCCGGACTGTGTATCAAGGGAGAGCACGGCGTATACGACCGTTTTAAAGGCAGAGTCATGTTCCCAGTACTCAACATTGCCGGAAAGGTAATAGCGTTTGGCGGTCGCACATTGAAAAAAGACCCCGCTAAATACGTAAACTCTCCGGAATCAATTATCTACAAGAAAAAGAACGAGCTTTACGGATTGTACCAAGCCAAACAGGCAATTGTAAAAAAAGACAAATGCTTCTTGGTTGAAGGCTATACAGATGTCTTGTCAATGCACCAAGCTGGCATCGAGAATGTTGTGGCGTCTTCAGGCACATCTCTCACCGAAGGACAGATAAGACTGATTCACCGCTTCACAGACAATATCACCGTCTTGTACGATGGCGACTCGGCCGGCATCAAAGCCTCCCTGCGAGGCATCGACCTGCTTTTGGCAGAAGGTCTGAACGTCAAAGTGCTTTTGTTGCCTGACGGCGACGATCCCGACAGTTTCGCCAAAAAGCACAACGCTTCAGAGTTTCAAGGATTTATTGACGCCAACGAGACTGATTTCATAAAATTCAAGACATCCATTCTTCTGGAAGGACTTGAAAACGACCCTATAAAAAAATCCGAGGCGATACAAGACATTGTAAAATCCATTTCTGTCATCCCCGAAAATATCACACGCGCCGTTTACATAAAAGAATGCAGCAAGCGCTTCGAAATTGACGAGAAGATACTTGCCGAAGAGGTGAAGAAAACGTCAAAGGGCATCAAGGCAAAAGACCGTTCTGGCAAAAGTACCACAGAACCCGAGACAACATCCTCTCCAACCGTACGCACAGAGCCGTCGGATGCGGCAACCGTCAAATCCAAATCGCTGAGGATGTACGAGACAGACATCATCCGATATATTGCCAAATATGGCATGTGCAATGAGTTGTTTGAGATTGAAAACCCAGATGGCGGATTCTCCAACGTCACGCTTGTGGAGGCGGTAAACGTCGAACTGACATCCGAGTCAATATCTTTCAGCGTACCGGCATTTAAAAAGATTTTTGACCGAGCGTTGTCTTTCCTCCCCGACTTCTATGCAGACCTGCCCGGCGAAGCAGATCGTCTGGACAAGGAAATGAAAGAAAAAGTGCAGATAGCGCAATTGTCAGACACCGTAGTTGGAAAAGCGAAAGAACGGTTGGTCGAGTCAATACAGAAAGATTTCAAAAACAAACTCATTGATTTTGAAAAAGAATATCTTGAAAAAAGACTGTGTTCAGACCAGGATGACGAAATCAGGCAAACGACGTTGGACCTTGTCATAGAAAAAGAGCCACTCAGCAAAGTGCACACGAGACTGTCCGATATGGAATCGGAATACGACCGTCTTCGTGACCTGGTGTCGTTGTCTCTCAACGTGTGGAAAGACGCACTGTTGTCTCAGCGCATCAAGGAAATTCAGGAAGAAATAAAGCTCCTATGTCAAGCGTCAGGCGACATCAACAGAGTCGAGCAATTGATGCAAGAGCTGTCTCAACTCAGAGCAATTCGCAAACAATTGATAGGAGACCGTGTGATTATTCCATAACCTGCGCCTTGATATTTAATTTATTTCGTATTTTTGCATAAAACAAAAAGATTGAAGGAATGATACGACAATGGATTGCTGCAATAACTCTGGCCAGTTGCTCGGCAGCCGCTTTTGCCCAATTGAACCTGCCGACACGCAACATAGGCGGCGTTGACTATTATTACCGGATTGTGCAAAAGAAAGAGACTATTTACGGCATAGCCCGGGAGTTGAACATACCTAAAGAGGATATCGTAAAGTACAACCCTTCGGTTGCAACCGGCTTAAAGAAAGATCAGGTGCTTTATTTCCCGGTTGACGCATATGTCAAACGGCAGGCAGTCGTTCGTCCAAAAGAGCATAAGCACACAGTAAAAAACGGTGAAACGCTGTATGGCATTGCCAAAATGTACGGACTCTCTGTCGCCGAACTGCTGCAAGCAAACCCCCAAGCAAGGACCGGACTTAAAGCAGACTCTGTGTTGACAATTCCTGTCGGCAACGACAAGCAAGAAGCTGTGCCATACACCGTCAAGCCTGGCGACACACTTTATCGGCTGTCTGTGAATTTCAACGTCGATTTGAAAGATTTGCTTGAAATGAATCCAGGTGTATCGCCTGAGAATTTCCAAGTTGGAATGACTGTGCTTATTCCTCCAAGCAACAACGCTAATAAAGAAAATGACAAACCTGAAACGGTATTCGTACACGACAAAGTTGAAAAAGGCGATTCGTTTGAATCCATTTCCGAAGAATATGGAATTACAGAAGATCAGCTGAAAGAAGCAAATCCCGATGTGGACAAACTGAAACGTGGATCGTATGTGGTTGTCCCTATTGCGAATGAAAGCCAAACTGACTCAACCACGGTTGTCAGACAAGCTTTCCGCGAAACGTCAGACGACAACATCAACGACTGCGTCAACATTGCCATTTTATTCCCTTTTGAGGCAAAGAATACCAACAAAAGCAAACAAGCTTTGTTCTACCGCGACTTCTATCGTGGGGCATTGCTGGCAGTCAACGACCTTAAGACTAAGTCAAAATTGAATCTTTATGCTTACGATGTTACAGATGCCAACATCTCAACCGTCTTGAGCAAGAAAGAGATTGCCAATGCGCATATGATTTTTGCCCCTTCTGAGGACAACTTGCTGAAAACGATTGTCGACTTTGGACAGAAGAACGGAATCAATGTCATTAATTCCTTCTCAGTCAACAACGATATGTGCTACAACAACAATCGTTTTTTCCAGGTCAACACTCCGTCGTCATATATGTATTCTTCAGTAAGTTCTTATGTCGAGAGCAATTATGCAAACTGTGAAATCGTTTTCTTAAAAGACGAGTCGGAAGACGACAAACCATTGATTGAATATTTAAAAATGACAAATCTGCCAAAGCAGACTGTCAACCTATCGGAGAGCAACGGCTTCGTTTGTCAACACCCCACGCTATTCGTTCCAACGTCAAGCTCCAGATCCGCATTAAAAAAACTGAAATCTTTGGTCGATGAATTGGCTGCTGATCCTGCGAATGATGGAAAATTCAGCATTCTTGGCTATCCTGAATGGTCGATATACAACGAATATGAGAATTTCCTGCGCGCAAACAACGTATGTCTGTTCTCTCGCTATTCGATTGAAGGCAACAACAAGTTTGACAGCAAATACAAATATTGGTATGGAGAAAGCCCAATCAATTCAATCCCTAACATGAGTGAATTGGGCTATGACACGATGTCGTTCTTCATAAATGCTGTCATTGCAAACGGCAACGACTTCAACAAGCCTATGCAAGCAACCGACGGTTTGGAAATCGGCATCAACATTGTGCGCACAAGCAGTTGGGGAGGGTTTGTCAACACCGCTTCATTTATTTACAACTACACGACAAAAGGTGTAGAAAAACATATATTGAAATAATGAAAAAATACGTAATAGCAAGTATACTTTTGATATCAAGTCTGACTTCTGTCGCAGAGGACCACTATTCTGGAGCTTTCAGCATTGGCGCAAAAGGTGGGGGTTCTTTATCTCAAACCACGTTCTCACCAAGCGTGCCACAAAAGTTCCATTCAGGTCCGATGGCTGGTATCATGTTCCGATATATCGAAGAGAATCATTTCGGGCTTATTGGCGAGGTGAATTTCGAGCAACGAGGATGGAAAGAAAATTTTGAGGAAGCTCCATATTCATACAGCAGAGACTTGTCGTATATCCAAATACCCCTTCTGGCACATATCTATTTTGGTTCTGAGAAAGCAAAGTTTTTCTTCAACGCAGGTCCAGAGATAGGTTTCATGATTGCGGAAAAGACAAATTCTAATTTTGACATCAACAATTTTTCCTCTTTAGAGGGATTTCCTTCGGAAAATCGCAATACGGAACAATTCGCCATGCCCATTAAACACAAAGTGGACTATGGCATATCTGCGGGAATTGGTGCAGAATGGGCAATAAACCGTAAAAACTCCATACTTATAGAAGGCAGGTTCTACTATGGACTGAACAACATTTTCGGAGCCAATAAAAAAGATATATTCGCGGCCTCCAACAGCATCGGAATTATGGCGTCAATTGGATATTTTTTTCGCCTGAAATAACGGAACATACAGGGAATCAAGCAGTCATATCGTCACATCACGATATGGCTTTATTACTTAGAAGATATGAAAAAATCGGTGACAATACCTATTTGTAGGTATTGTCACCGATTGGATTAAAGTTTAACTTTGCAAACAAAAAAGGATGTAATGGATAATTTTCACAAATATAAACCCACCGACAAGATGAGCAATGTTATCAGCGAAAATTATTCACTGATTTCAGTCATGAGCCGCTTCGGCCTGCCTTTAGGATTTGGCGAGAAGACCGTAGCCGAGGTGTGCAATGAACAAGGTGTTGACTGCAATACTTTTCTTATTGTTGTTAATTTTGTAAATGAAGATTCCTACAGCGGAGAGTTTTCATTCAACTATGACTCCGTGTCACTTCCTGCCCTTGTAGACTATCTGAAGCAAGCGCATTCGTATTTCCTGGACTTCAGTTTACCAACCATACGGCAAAAACTCTGCAATGCGTTGGAATTGGAGCCAGAAAAGAATGACATCATCAAAACAGTTTTGATGTTCTACGACAAATATGTAGATGAAGTCAGACGCCATATGGAATATGAGAACAACCATATTTTCTCATATGCTGACAATTTGATCAAACATCATAAATCCAACAATTTCTCAATTGCACAATTTGCGGAACACCACAATCATATAAACGAGAAATTGAAAGAGTTGAAAAACATTTTAATCAAATATTATCCGCAGACAAAATGCAACAACCTTCTCAACGACACTTTGTTTGACATATTCAACTGCGAATCAGATTTAAGGACACACTGCCGGCTTGAAGACAGTGTGTTTACCCCTGTTGTCTTGAATTTAGAACAGAATTTGACCGATGAAAAGTAAAGAGGATATAAAAGTTGCAATTGCAGATGGATCGGTCATCATGCGAAGCGGTCTTGCATCGGTTCTGAAGCATTTTTCGGAATTCAATTTCAGAATCAACGAAATCACAAATCAAGAAGCTCTGACAATCTTTCTAAGACTTCACACTCCAGATTTGTTGATTATCAATCCGCTTTTTGCAATTGGCATGAATCTGGCAACAATCCGGAAAACATATCCATCATTGAAAATTGCGGCACTGACGTCATCACTTATCGACAACCAGTTGCTGTCTGACTACGACACAACAATTTCTATTAATGATGACATCGAAACGATTTGCAGTAAAATCAAAGAAGCAGTCAATGAGCCTGACGAAGAATCTTCCGAACAAGATGCCTTAAGCGCCAGGGAAAAGGAAATCATCGGTTGCGTTGTAAAAGGAATGACCAACAAGGCGATAGCCGACACATTGTCTATTTCAATATATACGGTGATTACGCACCGCCGCAACATCTCAAGGAAATTGCAGATACACTCCCCTGCCGGTCTGGCAATCTATGCAATTGCAAATAATTTGGTAAACATCGAAGATATTAAAGATGTGATAAACTAAGCGTCAATTGTTTAGTTTCTACAAACCCAAACATCAGGATATTTTTCAGTGATGCCGTTCTTCTGAATATATGAATACATCTCCTCTTTTGTGTCGCCTGTTGCCAATGCAACTTTATAGACTGAAGAACCTTTGGCGGCATCTATGATAACCAGCCCGGTCTCAGACGAGGTCTCAACAAATTTTTTAGCCTGACCATACGATTTAAGCGAAGCTATCACTACACTATATTTTTTTCCCGTCTCGCCACCAACGCCTTTCTCCACAGGTTCGATGTCATTTGACTCAATTTTGACTGCTCGCTTTGTCATTTTTTCAACAACGTTTCCACTCTTGCCCTTAGCCTTAGGCTGAGCTGTCGATATTGACGCAACACTTGCCTTGTCCGGAAGGGAATCAATCGCAATAGGAGTCGTTAATGTAAGCACAAGAACTATAATCGCCGCAACAGACGCAGCCATGCGCAATGCATTCATCCTAATTTCCGAGAATCTACGACGTGGGGCTTTTTCTTCTGATTTTACGACGTTCTGAATCCTGACAGGCTGCAATCCATAGTTGCTCAGATTAACCCCCGACAGTCCCACTGCCGACGGAGCAAACACAACGCAACCCGCATCAGAGTAATGGAACGAACCTATCTTACCGAAATCAAACGAATGGTTTGCAACAAGAGACTCTTTTATGGTCTTCACGTCGCCTTCCACCTTCGCTACCGCTGCATTATATCCGCAGCCCATCTGTTTCATATAGGCATTGGCAACAAGACCGTCGTTATGCGTCAATGCGGCATTAAAGGCCACCGACCTGGATGGCGGCAACAGAACACCGTTGCATATGCTTGACGCAACATTCTGACAAATAAACGCACCAAAACCCGGGACAATCACACAATCATTGTCTCTGAGCAAGCATTCGATATAATTAATAAGTTCCATACATTGCAAAATTAATCAAAATTCGACAAAGCAACAATGTTTTACCTGTCCTTTTTCTTTAAATATGGCAATGCTTGACTTTTGTCACATCCAAGTTTGACAGCCTCCATCGCATAGCCATAGGCATCATCGTAACGGAACTGCATCTGTGCCATGCGAGCTTTAAGCAAATACAAATCTGATGATTTGGGATCTAATTTCTGTGCCTCCGAAAGGTCATTCTGGGCTTCTTGATATTTTCCTACCGCTATATAACACTCTGCCCGATTCAAATAATTCACCGAACGGTTCTCTTTTTTTATAATGTCATCATATAGCAATATCGACTTGTCATATTCTCCATTCAGCCTGCGGAGCAAAGCCATGCCACGTTTGGCGTCCATGTTTCCGGCATCCGTTTTCAAGCATTTGTCAAAACAACGTTCCGCCTGCCCCATATCGCCAACCTCCAATGCAATCATGCCCGCACCGTTCAACGCTATACAATCAGAAGGGTTTATATCCAACAACTTGTTATAGTCGGCCAACGCCGACTGCACACTGTCCATCTCAAGATATAAAGCCGCACGATTATGAAGTATTGTCGTTGACTTAGGCGCAACGGACAGAGCCATATTGTAATTCTCCAAAGACTCATCCAGTTTGCCTTGATTGCGGTAAACTGTCCCCAAATTCGACATTAATAAATAGTTGCTTGGATTTGCAGGTTTCATTTCCAAAGCCGTCTTTATCAAGCGCTCCGACAATGCCCAGTCTCTGCTTGTCAGAGCCTTGTCGATCTGGTCGAGCAACGACATATAATTTTCTGCAGCAATAGCAGCTGATGGTATTACCATCAAAGCCAGCATCAGGACAATGGTTCTTATCTTTGTCATCTTCTTTATTTTTTGCATATTCGTCTACAAAGATACCTTCTTCCGATTGGAAATGTTTCGACCATAGGATTTTTTTTGTATTTTTGTGGAAAATACAACGTTTATGAATTTTCTCAGTTTTATAATTTCAAGCATATCATCAACCCAAACAGCCTCAAGCAGCAGCCACAAACTATCGGATGTCGCCAACGGATTGCCTATAGAGCAAGTGGTTGACAAACTTGTTTCAAGTGCCGTTGATTTGGTACTCCGTCTTGTGATAGCCATTGTGGTGTTTTACCTCGGGAAACTTATAATCAATAAAATTTACAAAAGCGTAAACAAAATACTCCATCGCCGACAAGTTGACAGGTCGCTTGCCACATTTGTGTTGAGCCTTGTCAAAATAGTGATGCTGTTCATCTTGATAATAATCTCCATTTCCATACTTGGCATAGAAACAAGTTCGTTCATCGCCTTGTTTGCATCGGCTGGTGTCGCTGTGGGTATGGCGCTGAGCGGAACATTGCAGAATTTTGCCGGAGGTGTGCTCATTCTCCTTCTAAAGCCATACAAAGTTGGCGACTTCATTGAGTTTCAAGGCTTCACTGGAAAGGTGAAAGAAATTCAGATATTCAACACAATCCTTAATACGGGTGACAACAAATGGATTTCAATTCCGAATGGAGGACTGTCAACCGGCAGTATAAACAATTACAGCCGTGAAGATTACCGTCGCATAGACTGGACAATCAGCATCGCCTATGGTGATAACTATGAAGTGGCAAAACGAGAGATTCTACGCATTGTCAACGAAGATGACCGCATTGTAAAGAAATACATTGAAGACGACCGAGCCATGCGGTTTAAAGACTCCGATGTTTCCGCCCGACCCTCGTTTTTACCGGACATTGAGTTTGATAGACATCACTCCAGATTGTGGAAGATGTTTCATCGCAAGAAAAACAAATCCGAAAGCCAACAGGAGCAGCCAGCTGAAGAAATTCGCTTAGCGAAAACCGACTGCTCTCCGTTTGTGGCTCTGAGCGCGCTCGCGGCAAGCAGTGTTGACGTCGTTGTCCGCGTATGGGCTCCGACAAGTCTTTATTGGAATGTCTACTTTGACATGAACGCGCGGTTCTACAACGAACTTCCAAAAGTCGGCATCAACTTCCCGTTCCCACAAATGGATGTTCATATGAACTGAAAAGGCTAATGCGACTGTTAAATTCACAGCCGCATTTTTTGTTTTATTTTTGAAAAAATCACGGTCAAGTCTGCCTGTTTAATAAAAAACAATAAGTATATTTGCGTTAACTTTGGAGCAAAGCGCAATGGCAGCCGGAACGGCCTGCGACAATTGGCAGACAATCGCCATAAACCGCTCCTGACAGCAATGCATTAATCATTGCACACCAAGCCTGTAAAAGGCTTTGAGACAGATAAAAATAAAAACAATATAAATGATAAGTAAATGGAATTACTTACCCCTTACATCAGAAGAACAAGATTTAGAGATCGAGTTGGCGAAAAAATACGCCGGCAGCCCAGCAATAGCTGAGCTGCTTGTTCAGCGGGGCATCACGTCTGTAGATGACGCTGAACACTTTTTTAACCCTTCTCTGTCTGATTTGCATGATCCATTCCTGATGAAGGATATGGACAAGGCCGTAGATAGGCTTAATATGGCAATGGGGGCAAAAGAGAAGATATTGGTATATGGAGATTACGATGTCGATGGCACGACAGCGGTGTCTTTGGTATACAAATATCTAAGGAATTATTATTCGCATATCGAATACTACATTCCAACGCGTGATGAAGAAGGATATGGCATATCAATTAAAAGTATTGACTATGCTGCATCCATTGGTGTAAAACTTATAATTGTGCTGGATTGCGGCATCAAGGCCATTGATGAAATCCACTATGCCAAGGAAAAAGGCATTGATTTCATCATATGCGACCACCATGTCCCCGACGACGTTTTGCCGGAGGCATATGCCATTCTTAATCCCAAGATGGAAGGCAACACTTATCCCTATCCTCACCTCTGCGGGTGTGGCGTAGGATTTAAGTTCATGCAAGCCTTCGCCAAGAGTAACGGGCTGACAAATCAGAATGAATTGTATAGTCTTCTTGACTTGGTCGCCGTCAGCATCGCTGCCGACATTGTGCCAATGACCGGGGAAAACCGGATTATGACATACCACGGATTGAAGCGGCTAAACTCAAACCCCAATTTGGGCCTGAAGAGCATCATAAAGATTTGCAATCTGGCAAACAGGGAGATAACCATCAGCGACGTTATCTTCAAAATCGGGCCACGCATCAACGCCTCGGGACGTATGCAATCGGGCATGGAGGCCGTCGATCTGCTCACCACCAAAGACCTCAATGAGGCGTACGCCAAAGGAAAGAGCATCGACCAATACAACCGCGACCGCAAAGAACTCGACAAACGAATCACAGAAGAAGCCAATGCCATTTTGGAAAATCGTGGAGAAATCGATTCCGACCACAAGTCAATCGTCATCTACAACAAAAACTGGCATAAGGGCATCATTGGCATTGTAGCCTCACGTCTGACCGAGCTTTACTACAAGCCGGCTGTGGTGCTGACTCTGTCAAACGGGATTGCGACTGGATCATCACGATCGGTACAGGGATACGACATTTATTCGGCAATTGAGGCTTCTCGCGATTTGCTTGAGAACTTCGGAGGCCACACCTATGCCGTAGGATTGTCGCTGAAAGAAGAAAACATTCCGGAATTCTCACGCAGGTTTGAGGAATATGTCGCCAAAACGATAAAACCATATCAAATGACTCCGCAAATCGACATTGACGCATATCTGAGATTTGAGGAGATTACGCCTGAGTTCCTGTCGCTTCTCGACAAGTTCAATCCATTCGGACCTGGAAATCAGAAGCCAATTTTCTGTTCAAAGAACGTATTGGACTATGGCACAAGCAAGTTGGTTGGCAAGAATCTCGAGCACATCAAACTGGAATTGGTAAACAACAGCTCCGGGAAAGTGTTAAACGGAATTGCTTTCAATATGGCGCAGTATTTCAGCCACATCAAATCAGGCAAGCCATTCGACATATGCTACACTATTGAGGAAAACAAACATCCGAACAATGTGAGCAAATACCAATTGCTTGTAAAAGAGATTCGTATAAATTGATATGAAATGGACCGCGGTTCAATTCACGACACACTGAGACGCTATTGGGGCTATGATTCTTTCCGAGCTAAACAAGAAGAAATTATCAACTCTGTTTTGCTCGGAAAGGATACTCTTGGACTGCTGCCTACCGGTGGCGGAAAATCAATAACTTTTCAGGTGCCGGCGATGCTGCTTGACGGCTTGACAATTGTTGTCACGCCGTTGATTGCTCTTATGAAGGACCAGGTAGACGGATTGCGCGACAGGCACATAAACGCAGCTTACATTCATTCTGGACTGCGTCATGGAGAAATCCGGAACGTCATTGACCGATGCGTGTTCGGAAAGTGCAAGTTTCTTTACATTTCACCAGAGCGCTTGGCTTCATCTTCGTTTATCGAATCTCTCAGACGAATGAAGGTATCCTTGATTGTGGTCGATGAGGCTCACTGTATTTCACAATGGGGATATGACTTTCGCCCATCGTATCTGAACATTGCGTCGATACGTCAATTATTTCCAGACGCTCCTGTTCTCGCGCTTACAGCCTCCGCCACTCCTGCAGTTGTTGCCGACATAATGCAGCAGTTGCAATTCAAGGAGCCAAATGTCATAAGAAAAAGTTTCCGCCGCGACAATCTATCTTATATTGTCAGACATCAAGAGAACAAAACCGAGAAACTATTTTCCGCATTGTCCAGGATTTATGGAAGCGGAATAATCTATGTCAGGAGCAGAGCCAAGACCAAAGACATTGCCGAGCAACTGAAATCACAGGGATTCTCGGCCGATTATTACCATGCGGGACTTCCGACAGAGGAAAAACGCGACAAACAAGACAAATGGAAACGTGGTGAAATCCGCATCATCGTTGCTACAAATGCGTTCGGAATGGGCATTGACAAACCCGACGTTCGCTTTGTAATGCACCTTGATGTTCCGAACTCCCTCGAAGAATATTACCAGGAAGCGGGACGCGCGGGACGCGACGGCAAAAAAGCATACGTAATGCTCCTCGTGTCTTCCAAAGATGAAGGCACTCTAAAACGCCGCATCTCTGAAGCTTTTCCGCCAAAAGACTTCATAAAGGACGTATACACCCATATGTGCGATTTTTTAGGTCTTGGAATCGGAGCGGGCTATGACAAAGTCTTTGATTTTAACCTACAGTTGTTCTGCACCACATTCAAACTTCCTGAACGTCAAACATACAGTGCTCTGAAAATTTTGTCGGCGTGTCAATACATTGATTATATCGATGAAGTTGACATTCTGTCAAGAATTATGATTTTGGTAGAGAAACGGGAACTTTACAATGTAGAGGGCATGACACCTGAAATGGACAATGTGCTCGAATTGATCCTACGCAATTTTGCCGGCGTCTTTTCCGACTATATTTTTATCGACGAGCCTACAATCGCATACAAGCACAACATCCCCGTAAATAAAATATACGAGACTCTCCTGTTTTTAAGCCGCAAGCACATTATCACATACATTCCTCGAAAGCGTACCGCATACATTTTCTTCCCATATTCCCGCATGGAACCCCGGCATCTTACAATTCACAAAGAAGCATATGAGGTCGGCAAACAACGATTGGAACTCAGGATTAACTCTATGATTGACTACGTGTCCAACCAAACATCATGCCGGGAAGCCAAGATTTTGAAATACTTCGGCGAAGAAAACACCTGCAATTGCGGTCACTGCGATATATGTGTGGAACGCAAAAAAGCAAGTCCTTCCGAAAAAGAACTTGCTGATGGGATTTTATATATGCTGTCGCTAAAAAGCCGCACATTGAAAGAAATTACTGACACATTGGCTTTTCCCGCCAAAGATATTGCCGGAATGGTACGGTTCCTATTAAAGGAAGGTAAGATTACCTATACCGACGGGCTGCTTTCAATCAAGTGAGTCATACTTCGACAATTCAATATATTCTGCCGCCAAATCCGACTGCATATCGTCAAGTTTCTGGAACGCATTGAGAATAAACTGATATTCCGCCAGATAATCAATGATGGTTATCGATTTTGCAGCCAACGCTTCATCCAGAAACTTCTTCACCTCTGGATAATTCAATCGTTTGCCATATTCTTCAATGGATTGAGAAATCCGCTCCACCTCGTCGTAACGACTGCGTATGTCGGCCTCTCCTTTTCTGCTCTGATATGTTTTGGCAAAATCATTGGATTGTTGTATGGCTCGCGAAGCTTTCACCTTCCCCTTATTTGAGAACAGAGGAATCGAGAAGCCGACAACGGCGCCGTGTCCACGCACATCACCGTCCGACGTAAATTTGTATCCCAATGTTATATTGGGCCACCACGACCGTTTGCCCACCTTTACATCAAACTCATCCGCTTGAAGACCAGACAATGTCGCCATATAGTCAGGACTGTTGTAATACGCCGAGATGTAATGTTCAACAGCTTTCTTCTCTATCGGATATTTCGTGCTGTTCATATCCACATTCTCAAAGGCTTTACCACCATTCATCTGAACAAGATCCGACAAAACAACCTGGCGTTGTATCTCCATCGAACTGATATCCGAAGCGATATCAAACGCATCTATTTTCATCTTTGAGATTTCAAGCACGTTGAATTCCGCACGCATTTCCACATCAACAACTTTTCTCAGCATCGAGTCGAGCACTTGAAGGAGTTGCCTGCGTCTTGCCAAACGGCAATTCAAGTTGATTAAATCCAAATATGCCAATCGGGCTTGTTTAACCACCTCCATGCGCTTTGACTCAAACAGATATTGAGAAGCATTTATACGGCATTCTCTTGCCTTTTTACGCATCTGATATACGCCGGGCCATTCAATGGTTTCCGATACGGTAAGTTCAAGCGATGGTTCCGGCAAAGCCATTATCTCCATTTCAATTTCTGGATCTGGAAGGTTTCCCTCTGTCCGCAATGCCAATTCGTCTCCTTTCAGCGACAATTTTGCAGCCTGTAGACTTTCGTTATTTTGCAATATCTGCGTCGACAACGCATCGGCATAAATTGACACCGGAGCGACCATTAATGACAATGATAATAAAATCTTCTTCATACTTGATGACTTGACGTTTTCTTCTTATTGTTTACGTAATACAAAATCGGGACTACAAAGATATTCAAAAGCGTCGAACTGAGCAAGCCGCCCAATATCACCAACGCCATCAGACTTTGAATTTCATTTCCAGGCTCAGCACCACGCGCCACGATTGGAATTAAAGCCAATGCCGACGACATCGCAGTCATGATAATAGGAAGAAGTCGGTCTCTTGACCCAATAAAAATTCTGTCCATCAAAGGTATTCCATCAGTTTCCAATTGCCGGTAATGCGAAATAAGCAACATTCCATTTCGAGTTGCAATGCCAAGCAAAGATATAAATCCGATAATAGCTGGAATATTTACTTCCTTTCCACCGATCCATAGTATCATCACTCCTCCAATCATAGCCAGCGGGATATTGACAAGGATTATCAGTGCATCAGAAACACGATGGAACTCTTGATACAAGAGGAGCAGAACCAACAGCAATGCAAACACCGTTGCGATTCCAAGAATGCGCGATGCTGTTTTCTCGCTTTCAAACTGTCCGCCATAGTTGATATAGTATCCTTCTGGCAATTTTACGGATTCATTAATTTTATCTTTGACTGCCTCGACAGCTCCAACCAAATCACGATTCTCGACATTTGCAGACACAATGATTCTTCGCCTGGCGTTTTCACGACTTATAGAATTGAATGTCGATGATGAACGCACCTCTGCCACTGTCGACAATGGAACTTTACCTTTGTCGGAGTCAATCATAAGATTTTCTATTGCCGACAATCCGCTATGACGGTCATCAGCCACCTTCAGTTTCAAGTCGTATGGCACGCCGTCTTCGTATACCTCCGAAACAACAATTCCAGATGTGCAGACATTGACAAACTTACGGAAGTCAGACATTGTTATCCCATATTCAGCCATCAACACACGATTGGGCACAATTATTATTTCCGGACGTTGAATCTGTTGTTCCACATTGATGTCGACGATTCCTTCCACTTCACCAATCTCGCCCTTGATGCGTGTCGCTATGTCGTGCAATGTCGACAAATCGTTTCCAAATATCTTAATGGCTATCTGCGCTTCTGTTCCGGAGAGCATGGCGTCGATGCGATGGGAAATCGGTTGCCCGATTTCAATGTTTATTCCGGGGATTATCGACAGTTTCTTTCTAATGTCGCTCATCAACTCCTCCTTGCTGCGGTCTTTCAATTCATACGGAGCCTCAATCTCCGACGCATTACTGCCGCGCGAATGCTCATCAAGTTCAGCACGTCCTGTCTTACGGGCAATTGTTTTGATTTCAGGAATACTCAACAATGCTTCATCCACTTGCTTTCCTATTTCGTTGGAATCATCGAGTGAGATGCCAGGCAATGCTGTCACGTTGATTGTAAACGACCCTTCATTAAACGACGGCAGGAAGCCACGTCCAAGCGTAAAAAACAAACCTGCGGCAATCACAAACGCGGCAGAGACAGCCCAGAACACTGGTCTGCGATGACTGAACGCTTTTTTGAGCATCACGTCATAAATTCTCTTCAAATTTCTGGTCACAAATGATTCTTTGCAAACTTCCATTAGGTGCTTGTCTTTCGACAACAATATGTCGCACATCACAGGTGTTAACGTCAAGGCCACAACAGTAGACGCTGCAAGCGATACTATAAACGCTATTCCAAGCGGCACCAACAATCGTCCCTCCATGCCCGACAGGAAAAACAACGGCAAGAAACATGCGATAATAATCAACGTCGAGTTGAGTATCGGCATTCTGACCTCAGACGACGCATGAAATACAACATCTCTAGTCTTCTTCCGTTCTGACTCTGGCAGCTGCCTGTTTTCACGCAACTTTCTATAGACATTCTCCACATCCACAATAGCATCATCCACCAGAGAGCCTATCGCAATAGCGATACCGCCAAGCGACATTGTATTGACAGACAAATTAAGTACATGCAGAATGATAAGTGTTATTATGACAGATATTGGCAATGCAAGCACGGATATGATCGTTGCCCTATAATCCATAAGGAACAGAAACAAAATCACAACAACAAACAACGCTCCTTCTGCCAATGCACCCTGTATATTGTCAATTGCATTGTCTATGAAATCACTTTGACGGAAGATGTCGGTAGAAACAGTTATATCTGATGGCATTGCCTTCTTCATTGCGTCAAGAGTATTTTCAATATCCTCCACCAGCACCGTTGTATTTGCCTCATTTTGCTTTGCAACAGTGATAAGTACCGCGGGTTTGCCCTTTTCTGTGGCAAGTCCGAGTTTCGGATAAGCGCTGCCGATTGTGACTTCGGCAATATCCGCCAATTTCACAATGTTTCCATCTGTACTCCTCACCGCAGCCAATGACAATTGAAGAGTATCTGTGGTGTTTATTTGACCTTTTATCAAATACTCGTTCCCAAATTCATGAAGGATGCTTCCATTCGTATTGCTGTTCAACTGGTCTGTTGCATCAAGCACATCCGACATGTCAACATTGTGGAAACGCATCCGCTCCGGGCTGAGCAATATCTGATATTCCTTAACATCCCCACCCATCACTGTGACTTGTGCGACACCTGGCAACGACAACAATTGCGGACGGATTGTGCGATCAGCAATTGTGCGCAAATCCATAAGCGATGTTTTGGCTGATGTCAAGCCCACAATCATCACTTCGCCCATTATCGATGTCTGTGGAGCCATTTTGGGGCTGTCGACATTTGGCGGCAATGTTTCAGCCACAGTCGACAGTTTCTCGGCCACAATCTGACGATTCACATAAACATCTGTGCCCCAATCAAATTCAATATTAACAACCGACAATCCTGTATCGGATGTCGAACGAACCCGACGCACACCGTTCACTCCGTTCAAAGCGGTTTCAATTGGATACGACACAAGTTTCTCCACCTCTTCCGGAGCCATTCCAGGCGCTTCTGTCATTACGGTCACTGTCGGAGCATTCAAATCAGGGAAAACATCAACAGTCGTATTGGAAACGGTATATAATCCCGCAGAAACAATCAGCGCGAACACACTGATTATCAAATAGCGGTTGTTGAGTGAAAATCGTATTATCTTATTCAGCATAGCGGTTGGTATTAATGATGGTGATGACCTTCAGGAACAACGCCGCTGTTGCCTGCCAATTTCACATAGACTGCGCCTTCTGTCACAACTTCCTCTCCTTTTGCGAGTCCTGATGTTATTTCAATACGCTTGCCGTCTGTTCTGCCAATAGCCACTGGACGCTTCTCAAAATGCTCCTTGCTCTCTCTGACAAAAACTGCATATTTTCCTTGCTCTTCAATTACCGACTTTGTCGGCACGGAGATTACATCTGATTCTATATTGCCAAGCAGATAGACATCTGCATAGCTGCCAGGAGCAACGCTTCCATCGCCCACAAAACTGAATTCAATGTCAAAATAGCCATTGGTTGCTGACGCCATTGTTCCGGCTGTCAGCCTATGTCCTTGCATTTCATCCAATGCAAAAATCTTGTCACTATATGGCAGTTTGAAATTAGCAGTTTTGATCAATGCAAATTCATTGAAATACCGTTGCGGGACAGACGCTTTCAACGTAAGGCGAACACTTGAGGTGACAACGGCAATTGGAGTGCCGATAGTCACATAAGAGCCCGATGCTACCAACAACTGGCTGACTACACCGGATATTGGACTGACTGCCACACTGCTGCTACTATTTCCCGACACTGCATTCTTTGCCATTTCAACAGCGACCTGCGCTTCTTGAAGTTCTTTCGCTGTAGCCAAATTTGAATTGTACAATTTCTGTACGCGTCCCAGATTCTGCTTTGCTGCTGTCAGCTGAGTGCATGCATCCGCACGTGGGTCGCCTCCGGAGATTCCTGCAGAGGATATGCTGCACACTACACCGCCGTTCTTTATTTCCACTCCCTCATTAATTCCCGCAGACAATTTTATAATACCGTCTGATTTAGCCGCAACAACAGCTTGCGACAATGGAGATGGGAGAATCTCTCCACCACACTTTATTACGTTTTGGAATTCGGAAGGGTTGACAATAGTTGTCTTTATACCCAGTTTTTCAATCTGTTCGTGTTCGATAACAATCTCATTACCATGCTCTTCATGGCCGTGGTTTTCTTCTTTTCCTTTATTGTCGCTGTGCGAGCCAGCACACCCCGTCATTACAACAACGGCAGCAACCGACAGACAGCGAATAACTGTTGTCATATTCATTTTTACAATTGTTTTTGTGTTAATAAATCGAATTATCGCAAAAATGAATATACGGGAGGTGCTCGTAGACATTGAATTTGATCCAGGACTGGCTTTAAAATCAGCTGAACATCGTAGAACTCAACATCTTCTTGTGGATCTATTTTTATTAATTGTGATTCTCCGGCAATAAATGAATCAAACTCCACACATTTTTTCTCAATGTGTATTTTAACCACATTGCGCAGTGCCGCTTGATGATAACTGCATTTCTGTACACCAGGGTGGTGGCATGTATGCGAAGCATCTGAATCCGCATCATCACCATTTGAACCAAGCAGTTCCACAACAATAGGCACAGCCATCTCATGGTGATGATGATGTATGGCAAGAAAATTGAAGGCTATGACAGCCACCAACGCTAAATACGATATCGATATCTTGCCTATTTTTTTCATCCAGTTTTTACAAAGATAATGCAAGTTGCAAGCTCACTTGAATATTATGCTGAGACGCAGCTTATCTTATGCAAAGATAATTCTTTTTCAGTGCAACATTGTTGCATTCCGCATTATAGAAAATTATTCATCCTCAAGGAAATCCTCGTCAAAATCAAAATCCGTATCACTGTAAGAATACATATCATCTGTAAATCTCGACAGCTCTCTTCCATCTTTCTTTGTCGGCCGGCCAAGGCCCTTTTGCCGGTCTATAAATCCGCTGATTTTGACCATTTCCAACAATTCATATTGACTTGGCGCTGTGACATTCTCCAAATATTGAGGGACCAACTTCGCCCCCATGCGATTCTCTGCCACATCTTTCACTCGAAAAGAATATGTAATCGGAGGCTTCTTGACATCAATGACCTCTCCTATTTTCACCGGGCGCGACGGTTTGACATTTACTCCAGACACCGACACGCGTCCTTTTTTACAAGCTTCAGTGGCAATTGTCCGCGTTTTGAAAATCCGCGTAGCCCAAAGCCATTTATCTATTCTGACATCTTTCATCTATTCAAAAGTTTATTCTCCTTTTATATCCTTCCAAAAAATTTTCACACTACAAAGATAGCCATAATTTTTGTCCCAAGCGCCATCACAATGTTCAGCAATCCTGATACATAAAGAGGGCCGTACTATTCAGTACAGCCCCCTTCAACTATTTTCTTTATAACTATCGTTATTTTTTCAATTCAATCTCATCAGGATTCTGACCCCAATGCTGCAATGCCAAACGACGATAGTTGTTGTAGCGCCATTGTGCATTTTCCTTAGCGGCCTCAAACAACTGCTCTGCCTCATTAGGATAAGCCTTCATCACTGATGCGTAGCGAACCTCACCCTTCAAGAATGCAGTGAAATTGTCCCAATTCGGCTCTTTGCTATCGAGCGTAAATGGATTTTTGCCTTCCTTCTCAAGTTCTGGGTTATAACGCCACAAGTGCCAGTAGCCACATTCAACAGCCGCAGCCTCTTCAGCCTGTGATTTACCCATACCCTTCTTCAATCCATGGTTGATACATGGTGCATAGGCGATAATCAATGATGGTCCATCGTATGCTTCTGCCTCGCGGATTGCCTTAAGGGTCTGAGCCTGGTCAGCGCCCATAGCCACCTGAGCCACATAGACATATCCATAAGTTGAAGCAATCAAGCCAAGGTCTTTCTTACGGACACGCTTTCCTGATGCTGCAAATTTTGCAATTGCGCCAAGAGGAGTTGCTTTCGAAGCCTGACCACCAGTGTTTGAATAAACCTCGGTGTCGAGGACAAGGATGTTTACGTTCTTGCCCGATGCAATTACGTGATCAAGGCCACCGAAACCGATATCATAAGATGCTCCGTCACCACCAATTATCCATTGAGAACGTTTCACCAAGTGGTTCTTCAAGTGGTCAAGACGCGCACACAAAGAGCATTTATCCTTGTTGGCCTCAATCATCGGAATCAACTTGTCGGCAGCAGCACGGCTTGCTTCTGGATCATCCTTACCTGCGAGCCATTCTGCACAAGCTTCTTTCATTTCTGCCGGTGCGTCAGACTCTGCCACTTCGGCCATAATGTCGCACAATCGCAACACCATCTTTTCATGAGCCAATGTCATACCAAGACCAAACTCACAGAAGTCCTCAAACAAAGAGTTCGCCCATGCTGGACCATGACCCTTATCGTTTGTGGTGTATGGAGTCGATGGCACAGAACCAGAGTAGATAGAGCTACATCCAGTTGCGTTGGCAACCATTTCGCGGTCACCGAACAATTGGCTTATAAGTTTAACGTATGGAGTTTCGCCACAGCCTGAGCATGCGCCAGAGAACTCAAACAAAGGAGTTGCAAACTGTGAATTCTTGACATTCGACTTGATGTCTACCAAGTGTTGCTTTGACGTCACATTGTTTACGCAATATTCCCAATTTTTATCTTCGCCAAGCTGAGTTTCAATATGCTTCATTTCAAGCGCCTTGACGCCCTTCTTGCCCGGACATACATCCACACAGTTTCCACAGCCAAGACAGTCGAGCACATCAACCTGCTGAACGAAGCGCATTCCTGTAAATGCCTTTCCAATAGCAGGAAGCGTTTTCTCTTCTGCAAATGGAGATGCCGCCATCTCTTCCGCCGTCAACACAAACGGACGAATTGCTGCGTGAGGACAAACGTATGCACATTTGTTACACTGAATACAGTTTTCAGCGCTCCATTCTGGAACAAATGTTGCCACACCACGTTTCTCATAGCGGGCTGTACCCTGCTGCCATGTACCGTCTTCAATACCTTTGAATGTAGAAACTGGCAACAAATCGCCGTCTTGCGCATTGATTGGACGCACAACCTTGTTGATGAATTCAGGGTCATTGTTCTCCACCACAGCGTCGTCTTCCAAATCCGCCCATGCTGGATTGATTGCCAATGTCTGATATTCACCGCCACGGTCAACAGCGGCATAGTTCTTGTTTACCACATCCTCGCCCTTCTTGCCATATGACTTAACGATGAATTTCTTCATCTGTTCAACAGCCAAGTCTACTGGGATCACCTCTGTGATACGGAAGAATGCCGATTGGAGAATCGTGTTTGTGCGATTGCCAAGACCGATTTCCTGTGCAATTTGCGTTGCGTTGATATAGTAAACTGTTATGTTGTTTTTCGCAAAATATTTTTTCACCTTATTTGGCAAGTGTTTTGCCAACTCTTCTCCGCTCCAAACAGTGTTAAGAAGGAATGTTCCGTTAGGACGCAAACCTCTTGTCACATCATACATATGAAGATATGCCTGAACGTGGCATGCCACGAAATTCGGTGTGTTGACCAAATATGTCGAACGGATTGGTGTGTCGCCGAAACGCAAGTGGGAGCAAGTGAAACCTCCCGACTTCTTAGAGTCGTAAGCAAAATATGCCTGGCAATATTTATTGGTGTTGTCACCAATAATCTTCACCGAGTTCTTGTTGGCACCTACAGTACCATCGGCTCCAAGTCCATAGAATTTTGCCTCAAATATGCCTTCTCCACCAAGAGCGATTTCTTCCTTCGGAGGAAGAGACGTAAATGTCACATCATCAACAATTCCAATTGTGAATTGATTCTTTGGTTCCGGAAGTGACAAGTTCTCAAACACAGAGAGGATTTGAGCTGGTGTTGTATCCTTGGAACCAAGTCCATAACGTCCGCCAACAATCAACGGAGCATTTTCCTTGCCATAGAAACAATCCTTAACATCAAGATATAAAGGCTCGCCGTTTGCTCCAGGCTCTTTTGTGCGGTCAAGCACAGCGATTCTCTTTGCTGTCTTAGGAACAGCAGCCAAGAAATGCTTTGCAGAAAACGGACGATACAAGTGCACTGAAACGATACCAACCTTTTCGCCCTTTTCCATCAAATAGTCAATTGCTTCCTGAGCGGCCTGTGAAACAGAGCCCATTGCGATGATTACGCGCTCTGCATCTTCCGCACCATAATAATTGAACAAGCCATATTTGCGTCCGGTAATCTCGGAGATTTTGTTCATATACTCTTCAACAATTGCTGGAACGGCATCGTAATAGCTATTGCTTGCCTCTCTATGCTGGAAGAAATGGTCTGGGTTTTCAGCCATACCGCGAGCCACTGGCTTCTCTGGGTTCAACGCACGGGCACGGAACTCAGCCAACGCCTCTTGGTCAATAAGCGGCTCAAGGTCTTTTTCCTCGAGCATCTCAATTTTTTGAATTTCATGAGAAGTGCGGAAGCCGTCAAAGAAATTCATGAACGGAACACGCGCTTTAAGCGCAGACAAATGCGCCACGCCCGCCAAGTCCATAACCTCTTGGACTGAGCCTTCGCAAAGCATTGCGAAACCAGTCTGACGCGCAGACATAACATCTTGATGGTCGCCAAAAATACACAATGCATGAGAAGCCAATGTACGAGCCGACACATGGAACACGCATGGAAGGTTCTCCCCGGCTATCTTGTACATATTCGGTATCATAAGGAGCAAGCCCTGTGATGCTGTGTAAGTAGTGGTAAGTGCACCTGCTTGCAACGAGCCATGAACTGCACCCGCAGCGCCGCCTTCAGATTGCATCTCTTCGACCAAAACAGTCTCTCCAAAAATGTTCTTACGGCCGGCAGCAGCCCACTCGTCAACATATTCAGCCATTGTAGACGATGGCGTGATAGGATAAATCGCAGCCACCTCTGAGAACATATAGCTAATATGTGCGGCAGCCTGATTACCATCACAGGTCAAGAATTTCTTTTCTTTACTCATATTTGTTAATCAGTTAATTGATAATTATACTCTATTGGTTATTGGCCTAAAACATAATACCTTATACCAAAGTAATTCGGAGAATGTCCATTCTTCGCTTTTTACGCTGCGAAATTACACAATAATCTTCTTTTATCAAAGCATTTATTCATATTTTAGATATGTTTCCCATTTTTTCATCGTCTAATGCAATGCGCACAGGCGGGCGACAAAATTTTGCCGCCCGCCTGTGCGCATTGACTTGCATCTGATTTTATCAGAACCTATTTTCCTCCGATCTTTTTTTATTTATCGCCTTTGTAAGCAAGATGTTGAACGCTGTCCAAATAAAGATATCCAGCAGAAGAATGACATTGATGTCGATGACTTTAAGCAGAACAAGGTTCATCATGACAAAGAACATTGAGATTACAAGAATTGTTATCATCGCAACCTTGTGAGTCATCCCAAGCATGAGCAGCTTGTGATGTATATGGCTATTGTCTGCCTCAAACACATTTTTATGTCTGCGGAAACGATGGATCATCACCCGGACAACATCGAATGCCGGCACGAGCAACATCGAGAACGCCACGATAATGATGCCGCTAATTTTAGGCTGTTCATCGGGCAACGTCATCGAAAGTCGGATTGCCAAAACACTAAGTATCAACCCCACACACTGAGACCCCGTGTCGCCCATAAATATCTTACGCCGTTTTTGAGCGTCTCCAAAAACGTTGTAGTAAAAGAACGGGACAAGCGTGCCCATCAATGAGAATGCAAGCATTGCGAAGCCCCAATAACCCTCATAGCAAAACATTATTCCAAAGAAGAATGCAGACACGATGCTCAACCCCGACGCCAAGCCGTCGATTCCGTCTATTAGATTGATTGCATTGATTATAAACACTACGAGCAGCACCGAGAAAGGCACTCCAAACCAAGGACTAAGCCCAGCGAGTCCGAACAAGCCATGGAAATCATTAAGCCATATTCCAGACGCTACAATAAGCAACGCACACAATATTTGGATTACAAATTTGACACGATATCTCAATCCCACCAAATCATCCATAATTCCTTCAAAATACAACAGAATCAGGCTGCATAAGCCAAAAGCCATCTGAAGAGTGGGAACAACAAAAACATTGGCATCTCCCGGCAAAACCAACGATGAGATTCCTGCCATAAGGCTCACGGATATCAATATCGACGGCACAAATGCCACTCCGCCCAAACGAGGAACTACTCCTGTATGGACCTTTCTTTCATCGGCAAAGTCGAACAACTTCTTTTTGAACGACACGACTAAGATTCGCGGTATAAACCAAAGAGTAAACACCACACCAATCAATGCACAAAGCACCACATTGATGATGTGCAAATTTCCTATAGCTTCTAATAATCCCATAAATTGTGTTTTCTGTTTTCAAAATTTCCACAAATTTACATTTAATTTATCTAATTCTAAGTACTTTTGCGAAAAAATTATATCAATGAAAGAAAGCATCATTCTAAACAATATTTCAAGCCGACTCGGAATTGAATCAATAAACGAGATTCAAAAAGCTATGGCTGAAAACTTTAGCACCAACAACATAATGTTGCTGTCACCTACTGGCTCAGGAAAGACCCTGGCGTTTATCATTCCCGTGCTCAAAAATTTGCGTCAACCAAACGGCAAAGTACAAGTTGTTGCAATATCCCCGTCACGAGAGCTTGCGATTCAAACATACAAAATCTTCCGTGAAATCGCATCTGACTACAAAGTGACATGTTGCTATGGCGGACATAATTTTGAAGATGAAAAAAAATCATTGTCTGTGGTCCCAGACATCATAGTAGCCACACCCGGAAGGATGCTCGACCACATAAAGCGTAAAAACATCGATGTCTATAATGTCCGCATTCTTGTCGTCGATGAGTTTGACAAGGCGCTTGAGTTGGGATTCCAAGACGAAATGGAACGTCTCGTCAGAAAAATGCCAAACGCTGCGCGCCATATATTCACATCTGCGACAAAGATGGACTCTCTTCCTCCTTTTATAAAGGCGGAGGGACTGAAAACACTCGATTATCTCAAAGAATCAACATTGCCGCAAAGACTGGAAATATTCAATGTGAAGTCGGAAGAAAAGGACAAGCTCAAAACTCTGGACTCTCTGCTGTCTGACATCAACAATGGACGTACCATCGTTTTTGTCAACTATCGCGATTCCGTTGACCGAGTATATTTCCACCTGAAAGAGCAAGGATTGCCTGTGGGATTGTACCACGGCGGATTGGAGCAGATTGACCGTGAAAAGGCTGTATCGATGCTCAACAACGGCACTTTCAAGATTTTGGTGACGACCGACCTTGGTGCACGTGGTCTGGACATCAGAGATATAAAAAATGTGATTCATTACCACATGCCTGTCACTGAAGAGGTGTTCACCCACAGAAACGGGCGTTCCGCCAGAGTCGATGCGTCTGGAAGCGTTTACGTCATAGTAGGACCAGGTGAAAAGGTTCCAAGTTTCATCAATTTCAGCGATACATTTAAACCTGCAACCTCAGAATCCAACAAGTTCACAAAAACGGAGGAAACCCTTTTCTTTTCCGCAGGAAAAAAAGAAAAAATATCCAAGGGCGACATTCTCGGATTTTTGACAGCTAAAGGAGGTCTGGAGGCAAATGAAGTCGGACAAATTGACATTTCCGACCACTACTCCATCGTTGCTATCCCGGCAGAAAAAGCCTCAATGGTGTTAAAGCGCATCCAACAAGAGAAAATCAAGAACAAGAAGGTGAAAATCACCATTGCTCGTCAATAGTTTTCATTCCTCAAGATCGCCTTTACCATATCTTACAATTTGTATTTCGTCGGCAGTGCAATCAACAATTGTCGACGGAATCAAGCCGCCGTCGCCTCCATCGACAATACAATCGACAGCTCCACCATAAGCCTCTGCGATAAGCTCCGGATTGGTTGCGTAATCATCATCGTCATACGCTATTGTCGTTGACATAAGAGGATTCCCGAGACTTCGAGCCAACGACATAGCAATGTCGTTGGCGGGTATTCTCACGCCAACAGTTTTTCTTCCCTTAAATGCCTTCGGCAGCGAAGACAAAGACGGGAAAATAAACGTAAATGGCCCCGGGACATTACGCTTGAGCAGTTTAAACCCTGCATTGTCAAATTTTGCATACTCGGCAGCCATAGAGATACTGTCGCACACAATTGAAAGAAATTGCTTATCCGGGTTTATTCCCTTCAATTTGCATATTTTGTTTATGGCATTATTGTTCAAGGCATCGCAACCTATCGCATAAAGCGTGTCTGTCGGATAAATCACGATTCCGCCATCTTTTAAAATATCGACAACAGAATGCAGCGTTTTGTCGTCGACTGTAGAGCCGTATATTTTTATCGTTTTCATTCTTACTGGAAATATTCAATCTCAAAATTATTGCCACTGGCATACTTTTCCAACAGAGACACTGTCCATGCCACCGTTTCCTCCAACGGCATCTCCTCTCCGAATGCATTTATCTGCATTTGCAACTTACGGGTATCCAACGTCAGTTTTGTCCGCTCCTCGTCACTTGTGGGCGACCCTATTCCACCGACAGCATCCCGATACAACGGCAATCCCGCCACATTCAGCAGTCCCCTGCCTATTCCCTCGAATTTTTCATTTTCCTCTCCGACACACCACGTAATGGTGTCGCCGACTATTTTATCCGCATCAAAACCTCCGATAGCATAGCCGCTGCCAATCGAAACCAAATTTATCAAATCGACGAGAGTGTTTATCCGATAGACATCCATACCCTTGACAATTCTTCTGCACAAAGCCTCGCTCGACACTCTGTAACGGTTGGGATCCTTTCCGAAATGTTTATACAGGCTTCGCGTGGCAGCAATTGCCGGACGCTTATTTATCCACGCCATTTCATAACTGTCGCGTATTCTGTCTTCCATCTGCCGTATCTCCGTCCAAAGCATCTCGTCAGTTTCCGAATTCACGACATCCGCCCGGAGCAGTGCAATCCTCGTATTGGGACACACATTCTTTATTTCTTGACCGATTATAACCTTCATTGTTCTGCCATTTGTTTAAAGCACGAGCAAAGGTATGCAAAATACAATGATTTTATCTACCTTTGCAACAAAAAAATAAGAATAATGAAAATTGGCATCATAGTAGCAATGGGAAAGGAGTTGAATCTGCTCCTTAACCAAATTGAGAACAAACGCACAGAAACAACCGACGGCTATATGTTTCACTGCGGCAACATCGGCAAGCATGAGATTTTTGCAATGCAATGTGGCATTGGAAAAGTCAATGCGGCAATCGGGACCTATGCAATGATTGGCAACTACAGTCCAGAATTGATAATAAACACCGGCGTGGCTGGCGGAGCAGACAAAAGTGTCGCGCAGATGGACATAGTTGTGTGTGAGAAAATTGCGCACCATGACATATGGTGCGGTCCTGGCACACAGTATGGAGAAGCAGCAGGATGCCCACTGTTTTTCCATTCCGACGACGCAATAATCAAGCATCTGCACACATCCGCCAAAAGCGCGTTGAAATACGGACTAATCTGCTCTGGCGACAAATTCATTTCAAAGGCAGAAGAAATATCCGAAATCAAAAGCCATTTTCCTGACGCAATAGCCGTAGATATGGAATCTGCTTCAATTGCCCAAGTGTGCTACATGAAAAACGTCCCGGTTCTTGTTGCTCGCGTAATCAGCGACACTCCAGGATGCGACAACGACAATGCCAAGCAATACGACAACTTTTGGGAAACAGCTCCCGAACACACATTCAAGGTGCTTACAGAAGTGTTGAATACAATATAAGTTTAGTAATGGAAAAAATAGCAAGTTTTACAATAAACCACTTGACTCTCAATCGGGGTATATACGTCTCCCGTAAGGACTCAACTGAACATGGTGATATAATCACTACTTTCGACGTACGTATGAAAGAGCCAAATCGGGAACCAGCTGTAAGCCAGTCGGCTCTGCACACAATAGAGCATCTCGCCGCAACTTTTCTTCGCAATCACAAGCAGTGGAAAGACAAAATCGTGTATTGGGGACCTATGGGCTGCTGCACTGGCAACTACCTTATTGTGAAAGGCGACCTTGCTTCATCCGACATTCTCCCATTGATGGTTGAGACTTTTGAATTTATCCGCGATTTCGACGGCATCATTCCCGGAGCCACACCTCGCGACTGCGGTAACTACCTGCTCAACAATCTCCCAATGGCAAAATGGGAAGCAAAGAAATATCTTGACGAGACACTATATGTGGCAACCGATGACAATCTTAATTATCCCGACTAAGACTGTTCAACTGTAGCGTTTGTGGTCAACAGCCACATGCCGGCATCATATTTGAATTCCAGAAGTCCCATTGAGCAAAGGAATATCACGATATTCTCTGCCATCTTCTTTGACAAATGGCACGACAACATTATATTCTCAAGAGTGACTGCAACTTTTTCCGAAACGAAGTTCAGCACTCTTGATTCTGTTTCTGAATACGCGAACAAGACTCCCTCTCCTTTCTTTGCCTTCCAAACCCTTGTCAATAATTTTGGCGCCACAATATTTTCATCAGCAATGCGATAATAAGACTGCCACGTGTGGTTGTCATCCTGCGCCATTACCGGACGGCTGTCTGCCGGCTGAATTTCCACAAGCAAAACATATTTGCCGTCAGCGCAGTAAAGACGTTGGCTCACCGTCTGAGCCGGCTTGCAGTACATTTCAGCTGCTTGCTCTATCATATAGAATTCCTCCTCGGAGCGAATACCTGCAATATTGCCATTGTCCTTCACTCCCACAAGCAAGCGTCCTCCAGAATGATTGGCAAATGCCGAAATGCTTCTCGCTATTTTTCTGGAGTCAGAAATGGAAAATTTAAAATCCTGCATCTCATGCTCGCCCTCTTCAATTAATTCCAATATATATTCTTTATCGTGTATCGCCCTGAAATTCTTAATTTCCATCCTTTTTTCTTTTTTCATACAACTGATATGAATTCACAATATTGTGCCACACACTGTAAAAGCCTCCCGCAATAGATGTTATCGGAGTGAAAAATGTGAATCCCATCCATATTGCAAAAACCGTATTCTTCTGTCCCAAAGCCTGCCCGGCTGTTATAGAATCATTGTATTTCCGCCCGATTTTCTTTCCGAAATAGAACTGCAATGCACAGCACACCAATGATATCAACGCCACACCTACTTGATAAACGATTGGCATTTCCGCATGGATAATGGTCCGTGTCGTCACCGAGATGGCAAGTGCAAGCGCAACCGCCCAAATATAAAACGACAAGTTAAAATAATTTGACAGCCAATGATGCAACGACGGCAACAGGTATCTAACCAGCAATGCGCATACAAACGGAAGCAGCAACAACGGAAACACTTTTCCGACAATGAGTGCGACAGACATCAAGAATGACTGTCCCGCTTGCGGATGCACCATGGGCACAAACAGTGGCACAACAATCGCCGTAAATAAATTAATCAAGATTGTATATGTCGTCACATCCTCCGCACTTCCGCCAAGTTTTTTTGTAATGACCGCCGACGCTGTCGCCGTGGGGCATATCATGCATATCATTGCCGCCTCGAATAACACTCTATAATTTGCAGTCGCCGACATTAGCGAGGCAATCACCGACAATAACGAGAACGTTCCTATCTGTATCAACAAAAGCCATATATGCCATTTCCTCGGGCGCATGCAATGCGGATCAACTTTGCAGAAAGAAAGGAAAAGCATTGAGAATATCAGCACTGGCTGAACAAAGTTGACCGCCTTGACAACCGACTCTTTATGTGCAGCCATAAACGGAAGATTGGCCGCAACAAAATAAGAAGCCACTCCCGAAAGCATCGAGAGTGGCAATATCCAGTTTTTAATGAAATCCGCTATTTTCATCGATGTATCCTTTGATTGTGCAAAGGTACGTCTTTTCAGCCTATTTTTCAAGCAACGGCTTCAACACAGGAATCAACTTGTCTGCATATCTGCGGAAACCTATATCCGTAAAATGGATTCCGTCAACGGTTCCCTCATTGTCGTCGCCTACCAGACTTTCACATGTGACATAATATATATTCTTGTATCCGTCAGCCACAAGCTTTTCATAGTTTTTACGATATGCGGCATTCTTTTTGGGGAGATAACTTTTGAAAAAACTGTCATACTTGGCATATGTATACATCGGACCTTCAACCATAACAATCGGCACATTCGGACGAAGCTCCCTAAGCGTTTTGACAAAATCATATGTCAATGTGTCACACATCATTTCTGTGCAATTCGGCACAGGGTCAAGCACATACACGTCAGCATCTTTTATTCTCGCCATTGCTCTTGCAATGCACTGGTCCATTTTACCTTCTCCGCTGAATCCCAAATTAACAACCTCGCAATTGAGATCACGTTGAATCATATTGGTTGCAACCATACCGGTTCTTGTCGAACAACCTCCTTGAAGGATACTTGTTCCATACATGACTATTTTCTTTGATTTTCTTGGGCTGTCTACTTTTGGCTTCTCAATTTTTGCCAGACTGTCCACTGCAATATCCATCTTTGTCACACCATCATACAAAGGCAGGTAAATCAAGAATTCATGTGCCTTGCCATCCAGATTCTCGACAAAAACTTTCTCACATTCTTTTTTATCATTGGCAATCGGCCGGTTGGTATTGACATATTCCCAACGTCCGTCATCGGTAAGGATATACAAATCCGTTCCCTTCAAACCGGTGTCAGCCATATGGAACATATGGGTATCCCATAACAATGTATATCGGACCCCTACCCGTGTTGAGTTTGTTGAGAACCGGATACCAAGTCCACTGCTGCATTGCTGTCGGTTCCAAAGATCTGCACGCACACTGTCCTGCAAATATTTCGGCAATCTTGTATAAGGCGTTTCCGTATCATCAAAGCCTTTGTTTATCATTCTAAAATCCAACGCATCCACATATTTTAGCGGAGCTTTTTTTTCTTCTGCCGTTGCGACCGTTGCCGTTTGGGTCACAACAATCACTGCAAAAATGATCTGCAATAATCTTTTCATCATTTTATTTATTGTTTTAAGTTAGGAAAATGCAATCTATAAATAGCCAAGGCAATCACAACTTTTATTGGGTCCTCCAAGTTTTCCGTTCCCAACTGCAACTTACCATCTTGGAACAACCGGACTATCCGGCTATAATCTTCACGATCAATAAATCGTTGATATTTATCCGAATCTATCTTTTTGAGCTGAATACCCTTGGCTATTTGACCGGCAATCGTAGCTGGCTTTACCCCCTTTATTGCCGCCATGGTTTTTATATCATATTTTTTATCAACCAAATAATACGTCAAGTCATCAGAAAAGCCAGTAATCATTGCGTTCATACCCAATTCTTTTCTGACAGTTCCAATCAATTGGCGTCCATAATTGACAAGTTTCACTTCTCCGATTCCTGAGATTCTCTGCAGTCCTTTCAAATCTATCGGTTTCTGACGTGCAATTTCCGTCAATGTCTTGTCTGTGAATACTATATACGGAGGCACGTTTTCCGCCTGTGCGATTTTCGCTCGATATGACTTCAGTGCATAAATAATTCTCTCTTCCACGGTCTGTGGCACCAATTGCCTCTTGGGTTGCCGCACAGCAGCACGGCTCTTTGCCTGCCGCGGCTCAAATGTCACTTGCGACATCTGAACTCGGCATTTTCCTTTAAGCACATCCCATCCATATTGGGATATTTTCAAATGATTATGCTCTGAGTATGCGATTTCCACCAAGCCTAATTGGAGCATCTGCAACAAATATCTGCTCCAAACGCCATTGCTCAGATTCGCTCCCACACCAAAGGTTTTCAATTTCTCATACCCCTTTTCCACGACCGATGCACGGCGCATCCCCCTAAGCACATCAATAACCATAGCCTGCCCCTCAGACTCATTCATCCGCGCTATTGCGCTAAGAGCCATCTGAGCCAATTCTGTACCGTCGATTCGCAAAGGTGGATTCTTGCACACGTCGCAATTGTGACAATCATGGTCAAACCGCTCATTGAAATAACTCAACAGGATTCTCCTTCGGCACACTTTCGCTTCTGCAAACTCTTGCATGCGCTGCAGTTTCTCCTTGTTGATTCCAACCTGACCAGAATCCTCCACAAAATGCGTGAGCATTGCCACATCGCCATAAGAATAAAACATCAAAGCATCCGCAGGCAATCCATCCCTTCCTGCCCTGCCTATCTCTTGATAATAGCACTCAAGATTTTTAGGCATATTGTAGTGAATCACCCACCGGATATTGCTTTTGTCAATCCCCATGCCAAATGCTATCGTGGCGCATATTATTTCCGTTTCATCGTTGAGAAAACGCTGCTGTACTGCCTGTCTAATATCATTCGACAATCCGGCATGATAACATTCTGCATTGTAACCTTCCCGTTTCAAAGCATCTGCCACTTTCTCTGTCGATGCCCGGCTTAAGCAATAAATTATGCCACTCTGATCTTTGTGGTCATCCAAGAAGTCAAATATTGCATCTTCTTTCTGTCGGTCATTGTAGTTTGACACAACAGTCATTGATATATTGGGACGGTCAAACGACGATATAAACATTTTTGCATCCGTCATTCCCAATTGTTTTACAATATCCTCCCGGGTTAATTTATCGGCAGTGGCAGTCAATGCCATAAACGGAACATCTTTGAATTTAGATTTCAGCACAGCCAACTTGGTATACTCCGGGCGGAAATCATGTCCCCATTGTGAGATGCAATGAGCCTCGTCGACAGCGATTAAACTGATTTTCATGTGCTCCGTCCAGCGTTCCACCTCCGACAGCAATCTCTCAGGCGAGATATACAACAATTTTATCTTGCCTGAGAACACCTTTTCCATTACATCCCGATTGGTCGACTCCGTCTGCATGCTGTTGACGGCAGCGGCAGGGATACCATTGCCTCTAAGCATATCCACTTGATCTTTCATCAATGCAAGCAATGGAGAAACCACGATGGCACAACCTTCCTTAAGCAAGGCTGGCATCTGGTAACAGATCGACTTTCCTCCGCCAGTCGGCATCAGAACGAGACAGTCGCGGTTTTGCATCACGTGCTCGATAACCTCATATTGGGTATCTCGATAACTGTCGTAACCATAGAACCGCTTCAACAACTCGAGCGCAGAATGTCGCAAATTAATATCAGTATGCATTCTTTTCCCCCTGTACTGCATTGAGAACTGTCCTGACCATTATTTTTATATCCAGCCAAAAAGTCCAATTCTCAATATACTTCACATCGTATTCCACACGCTTTTCCATCTGCCACAGTTTCTCAGTTTGCCCTCTGAAACCGCTCACCTGTGCCAAACCTGTTATACCGGGCTTTATCGTGTGTCGCACCATATATCTATTTATCAACTTTCGATACTCATCGGTCTGCTTCACCATATGTGGTCTTGGACCAACCACCGACATATTTCCATAAATAACGTTCAAAAATTGCGGCAACTCGTCCAAGCTTGTCTTCCGAAGAAAATCACCGACTTTCGTTTTCCTGGGGTCGTCCTTGGTCGCCTGTCTTGTGTCGGCGTCTGCATTAACCTTCATGGTACGGAATTTCAAGCACACAAACTCCCGTCCTCGATAACCCGTTCTTTTCTGCTTAAACAGAATCGGACCTTTGGATGAAAGCTTTATCGCAATAATGATTGGTATCAAAATAGTTGCAGAAACAATTACTATTGCAATTAAAGAAACAACGATGTCAAACAACCGCTTTATCAAACGATTGTGCAAGTGCTGCAACGGACTGACTCTATATATGAGCAACGGGATGTTTCCAAACGATGTCAGATTGAATGTTGTAGTCATAAAGCCACTAATCATCGGCACATAATAAAATGAGACATCGTTGTTGTCGGCTATTTTAATCAAATCACCGACATTTTCCTCTTCCGATGGAAGAGCACAATACATCTCATCCACACTATGGTTACTTATAAACGAGGCAATATCCGCCAATTTTCCCGTAATCTTCACATCCTTATGCTTGGCGTTGTCGAATATTCCGACAATACGATACCCATATCCCAAATCGGATTGGATCTCTTGATACAGGCGTTGCGATGTGCCATTCCATCCCACAATGATTATCTGACGATAATTCAACCCTTTACGCCTAAAGAATTTCACAATCTTTCTTGATGTTATCCACCAAAGCGCAAGAGCGGCATAACAAACGGCAAAGAACTTAACATATACTGCAGGAGGAATATTATCACACCCTGAAATTGTAACCAATGATAAAAACGACAAGAAATGTATGATAAATACCTGGAACAGTATAATCATCAGCCTGTCCGCATACAGGATTCGTTTGTTGTGAATGTCAGGGAACAACAATATGGCAGGCGCATATGAGATATTCACAAATATCCATACCACCTTTTCGCTAAACTGACCGACATCACCAATATTATGTATGGCATATAAATAGCCGACATTCAACAGAACAAAGTCAAACATCGTAGTGACAACACTCACCAAAAAACCATATCTGCCCTTAGTGCCTATTTTCCACATACGCTTATCACTTAAAAGTCTATACCCCTCCACATCAGACGAGTATAGACTTATCTTACAGATTAAAGTTTTTCATCAATAAGCCCGATTTGCTCCTCAAGAGTTTCCAAATCCTTCTTAGCCCGGGCTATACGATTTTCCATTTCCTTGAGCACGGCGCCACCTGTTTTAGACGTGACATTGAAGAATCCGAGATTGTTTTCAAACGTTTTAACCTCATTTTTCTTCTGCTCATACAGACGCACCAACCGCTCGCGCTCTTTGAACAGCTTGTTTTTGTCGTTCGAAATTTCAGAAACATTCGACACAAAATTGTTCATCCGCATCTTCTTTCCATCCAAATCGAATTTGTCATAAGCGGCATTCAATGCTGTCTTATATTCGTTGTATATTTTATCGCGCTCTTTAAAAGGAACGTGCCCGATGCCTTTAAATTCGGCAGACATATCCTTCAGAAGATTTCGGATGTCAGCCTTTGGCATAGCCTCGTCTATATTCTTGAGCTTTTCTACAAGAACTCGCTTCTTTTCCAAATTAGCACGCTCTTCCTGATGAACGTTCCTCACATTCTTATTCTTATTCTCAAAGAAATAATCACACGCTTCTATAAACTTTTTCCAAACGGCATCGCCAGATTTCTTAGGCACCGGACCTATTTTCTTCCACTCCTTCTGCAATTCAATCAAAGCATCGGCTGTCGTTTTCCAGTCTGTGCTGTCTTTCAACGACTCCGCCTTCTCACAAAGTTCATGTTTCTTTGCAAGGTTGACTGCAAATTCATCTTTTCTGTTCTTGAAAAATACGGCTTTTTGCGCAAAAAATTCATCACATGATTTTCTGAATCTCGCAAACAGTTCATTATTCACCTTCTTAGCGGCGTATCCCAACGTCTTCCATCGTTCCTGAAGCGCAATGATTTGCTTTGTCGCCTCATCCCATTGTTGGAAAGACGTCAATGTTGGCAATTCAATAGATTCTGCTTCCTGACAAATTGCAACCTTCGCCTCTTCATTCTCTTTTTCTTTAGCCTTCTTTTCTTCAAAGAAGGCTTGATGGCGCTTGTTGACCACCGTAGAAGCATCCTTAAACCTGCCCCAGATTGACTCTCGCAAATCCTTTACCACCGGTCCTACTTCTCTCCATTTCTCATGAAGCCGTTGGAGTTTGTTGAATGCGGATATGACGTCCTTCTCAGCAGCCAAAGCCTCTGCTTCCTCACATAACGCCTCTTTTGCCTCCAAATTCTTCTTAAAGTCATAATCACGGAGCTCCTTGTTCATCTTCCACAAATCATAGAAGTTCTCAGTAACAAGTTGATATGCTTTCCACAACTGTTTGTCGTCGGTTGGAGGGACATTGCCTACCTCTTTAAAATCCGACTGAAGCTGCTGAAATTTCTGATACTGCTTGTTGATATTGTCCGGATCGGCAACAATCGACTCTAATTCAGCAATTATCGCTTGTTTCTTCGACAAATTCTCTTGCAGCTGTGCTTCCAAAGCCTCCTGCTGTGCTGCTCGAATATCTTTATACTTCTGCAACAACACTTTCAATTGCTCCTCTTGTGCATCTGGCATTGGTGCAAAGGCAGCCAATTCGTTGCCTCTTTCAACGAAACTCTTCTTTTCTTCCTCAAGTTCCGCTTTTCTTATATTATAGAAATGATGTTTTATAGCTGTCACATCGTCTTTTATATCCACGTCTTGCTGATCCAGCAAGCCTGACAGCGAAACGACCAATTCTTCTTTTGTCATTTTTGCATACTTAGACACCTGACGTTCTGCTGCATTTTCCGCAACATCATCATTTTTCTCAACGATAGGCTGACCTATCGGTTCCAAGGTCACGTCTTCTTTCTGGATTCCTTCAGAAACAGACTTTTCACACGATTCCATACAATTTCGAGTTTAGTTAACCCACCCTAACGAATGGCTATTATTTTTCATTGCTCAAATTTAGACTTTTTTTTCGCCACCACCAAAAAAAAATAACAAGAAAAGCTACTCATTACACGCCATTCAATGCACCCACCTACAAATTTCAAATTTTATTTTTGGTTTTTCAGAAAAATCATATATATTTGCAATCGATTCAATTTTGTTCTTATGCCAACTTTATTTAAACATATAAAAACCTGTCCTGCTAAGATTTTTAATTTCTATGCAAATGGATTCAGACAAATGACCGTTGGAAGGACTCTGTGGCTGATTATCCTTCTGAAGCTAATCATCATGTTTGCTATTCTAAAAATATTTTTATTTCCGGACTTCCTCGGAGGCAAATGTAAAACAGATGAAGACAAAGCCAATTACGTCCGGTCGGAATTATCAAACCGCAACTAACTTAAAAGTATTATATGGAAAACTTAATCAACGTAGTCGATTGGTCAAGAGCACAATTCGCTCTTACGGCCATCTACCATTGGCTTTTTGTGCCTTTGACCCTCGGTCTGGGCATTATCGTGGCCATTATGGAATCTATTTATTTACACACAAAGAGTGAGCGATGGCTTGCCACCACGAAATTCTGGATGCTGCTGTTCGGAATTAATTTTGCCATAGGTGTTGCAACCGGCATCATTCTCGAATTTGAATTCGGCACAAACTGGTCTAATTACAGCTGGTTTGTCGGCGACATTTTTGGCGCGCCTCTGGCCATTGAGGGGATTCTTGCTTTCTTTATGGAGTCTACATTCATCGCTGTCATGTTTTTTGGCTGGGGTAAGGTAAGCCCTAAATTTCACTTGACGGCAACCTGGCTCACCGCCATTGGCGCATGCATCTCCGCCCTGTGGATTCTTGCGGCAAACGCATGGATGCAGTGCCCTGTAGGAATGGAATTCAACCCGGAAACTATGCGCAACGAGATGGTTTCATTCTCTGCCATCGTGACATCGCCTATGGCTGTCTATAAATTCTTCCACACCGTAATGAGCGGATGGACTCTTGGCGGAATCTTTGTTGTGGGTGTCAGCTGCTGGATGCTTCTAAAAAGACGCAACATCGAGCATTGTCTACGCAGCATAAAAGTTGGCGCATGGATTGGCACAATAGGCATTGTATTGACAATGGCTACAGGCGACGGCTCGGCTGTCACTGTGGCTGAACACCAGCCAATGAAATTAGCTGCAATGGAAGGCCTTTATGATGGAAATTCCGGACAAGATCTTGTTGCCATAGGTGTTTTGAATCCAGAAAAAAAGGTTGGTGACAATCTCGACCCCTACATCTTCGAGATCTCCCTGCCTAAAGGTTTGTCTATTCTTGCAAATCACGACAAGGATTCGTTTGTCCCTGGAATAAATGACATTATCGCAGGCCGCTCTTTCTCTACTGACGGCAAACCGGTAAACACAATCAGTTATTCAGAGAGAATGGAGCGTGGCAGAAAAGCGCAATCGGCATTGCGGCAATTTGGCGAGGCAAAACGTCAAGGAGACACCTTGGCAATGTCTCAATTAAGAATTGACATAAAAAAGCACTTCAACTTTCTTGGATATGCGTCTTTGCAATCTCCATCGGATGCCATTCCCAACATCCCGTTGACGTTCTATTCTTTTAGAGTGATGGTTGGCATCGGAAGCTTCCTACTTGTATTTCTTTTAACAACTTTGTTTTTGGCCTACAAGCGGCCTGAATTGGAGAAGTCAAAATGGAGCAAATGGTTCTACCGTCTTGCAATCATATCCATCCCTCTGACATATATTTGCAGCGTAAGCGGATGGGTTGTTGCAGAAGTGGGCAGACAACCCTGGATTATCCAGGACCTTATGTCAAACAGCATGGCGATATCTGACATAAGCGCAGGATATGTACAGACAACATTCTGCATCTTCGCTGTACTGTTCACGGCTCTGCTGATTGCCGACATCAGCATTATGGTAAAACAAATCCGCAAGAAATCTCTTGAAAATTTAAATTCCACTAAATAAAAAAAACAATGATTACATATTCTTTTCTTCAGCACTATTGGTGGATTTTAATATCCATTCTCGGAGCGGTTCTGGTCTTTATGCTGTTTGTGCAAGGCGGACAATCAATGCTTGCAACAACAAAAGACCGCAGCCAACGCTCTCTGATGGTGAATTCCCTCGGACGTAAATGGGAATTGACTTTTACCTCTCTTGTTGTGTTCGGAGGAGCATTCTTTGCCTCTTTTCCATTGTTCTACTCCACAAGTTTCGGAGGTGCATATTGGTTGTGGATGCTTATTCTGTTCACATTTGTCGTACAGGCGGTTTCTTACAAGTATCGCAGTAAGGACGGCAACGTATACGGAACGGATGTTTACGACATTATGCTTACTATAAACGGAATAGTCGCACCCGTTCTGCTCGGAGTGGCGGTAGCCATGATGTTTTTCGGTGGAGAATTCACCATCGCCAAAAACAACATTCTCGGTCCACAAGCAGCCGCAATCTCACAATGGAGCGGACTACATGGACTCGAAGCCATTCTCAGTCTGAAAAACCTTTCTCTCGGTTTCACCGTTCTATTTTTGTCAAGAGTACTTGCATCCCTTTATTTCATCAACAACATAAACGACAACGATATGCGCCGCAAACAAAAGAAAGAGCTGCTCATAAACAGCGTTATTTTCGTCCCGTTGTTTTTAATCTTTATTTCAATACTTCTGACATCTCCAGGCGTGAAACTTCACGATGATGGGACCATGGTTTGGGAAGATTATAAATACGCAACCAACCTTATCGGAATGTGGTGGGTTTTGGCAACGCTTGTCATTGGCGTTGTGTCCGTTTTATTTGGCATCTTAAAGACCTTGCTAACGCCTGATTTCAACAAAGGCATTTGGTTCTCCGGCATAGGAACGGCATTGGTCGTTTTGGCGTTGTTTTGGACTGTGGGAAATAGCGGAACTGTATACTACCCGTCACTTATAGACGTCAACAATTCATTGACAATCCACAACAGTTCATCGAGCGAATTCACGTTAAAAGCCATGAGCATCGTATCTCTTCTCATTCCATTCGTAATCGCATATATCGTTTATGTTTGGAGGGCGCTTGACAAAGTGAAAATAACACGACACGAAATCGAGAACACGTCTAAAGACGAAAAATACTAAATTTTTCTTCTTTCATCAGAGCCGCAAACGGACAAACGTCTGATTGCGGCTCTGCTATTTGCTATATTTGCGCTTTCGTTGTAATTTTGCGGTATGAGCGATTTTTTCAAGACACTAAAAGAGCCTTCCGAGGGCATATATAAAGAGAAAATGAGCAAATTTCTTTCGTTTGCCCACCCTGTAAACACAGCCGAGAAAGCCAAAGACATAATAAAATCCTATCAGAAAAAATATTTCGACGCCCGCCATGTGTGCTGGGCATATATGATTGGCACAAACCGCTCTGAATTTCTGTCAAACGACAATGGGGAGCCGTCGGGCACCGCAGGCAAGCCAATTCTTGGACAAATAAACTCCTTTGAACTGACAAATGTGGTTATTGTTGTTGTACGTTATTTTGGCGGAATCAAACTCGGCACATCCGGATTAATAGTGGCATATAGAGAAGCATCGGCGGAGGCAATCCGCAATGGCGAGATTATTGAATGCCATGAGATGTCAGCAGTCGAATTCACATTTCCTTATTTATCGATGAACGATGTTATGAAAACGGCCAAAGGCAACGATGTGCAGATTTTAGAACAGATTTTCGACAATTGTTGCTCAATGAAGCTTGCCATCCGCTCCGACCTCGCCGAAGCGTTGTCAAAGAAATTGTCCGACACCGATGGCGTTTGCATTGTCGGGATTACAACCATGCAATAATATCCGTCAGCCTCGTCACTGTCAAGTCCGCCACATTTGTTTCAAAGACAACGTTTTTCCTATTAAAAAATATTGTATGCCACCCGGCATTGTTTGCACCGAGAATGTCCGCATCATAGTTGTCGCCAATCATAACTGTCGTTTCCGGCGTTCCGCCGACCTGCTCGAGGGCATAATCAAAAAGACGGCGGTCGGGCTTGGTTACATCTATGTCGTCCGACAATATCAACTTGGTGATATATTTGTCTATACCGCCCGACTTTAATTTGCGCGACTGCAGATTGGCAAAGCCATTGCTCAACACATGCACTGGCCCTCTTTTTGTCAGATGCGCCAACAATTCCGGTGCACCGTCAACCACCTGTTTCAACGTAACAATCGTTTCAAGATAGTCATAATCAAACTGCAACGGGTCATTGCACACAATTCCACACTGCTCAAACGAACGGCGGAATCGCTCTCGCTTAAGATATTCCTTCGTTATCTCCCCATGGTGGTAGCGCGTCCATAGCGACTCATTATTTGGCATATAACACGCGATAAAGTCATCATACGGACATTGATCCTGCAAACCATATTTCTCATACACAATCCTCATTGCAACTTTCGAGTTTGCAGAGAAATCCCATATCGTATCATCCAAATCGATAAATACGGTTCTTATTTTTCCAAAATAAGTTTTATCCATTCAATCTTTTTTAATGCATCAACGGGGATTACTCCACGCTATAATAATCGAGCGGTGGATTGAAGTAGCGCGACATCGTGTTCAGATCCTCTCGATAGCATGGCTTTGCAAAGTCCACTCCATCAAAGTATTCATTGTTGCTTGCAACACGCATACTCTCCTCTGGGTTCGGCTGCAACGACAATCTTTTGACTCCATCTGTAATTGTCAATAACGAAGAATCCCACTCTATCTCTATCGTTTTCCCCTGTCCAAGTGTCAATGAAACCGCATCATATTCTTTCAATTCACAGCTCAAGTCCACCGACTTTTGACCAGACAGCGTCAATGACAGATATTGCTTGCCATCATAACGCTTGAACACGTATTCCAACCGTCCGCATCCTATAGCGACCGTTGTCTCAACATTATTCAATTCTGACGGTATACGCGGAGCGACAACCAACACTCCGTCCAATAGGTTCGGACGGACTCCAAGAAAATATTGGCTCCACACCCTCAATTGCTCCGAATTGCTCCAAGACTGCAGAAACGTTCCTGACCGGCGCGACCATACCTGACCTGGACGACACCATGCGTCGGCACACTCCGACAAACTTCCCACAGCACCGTCCTTCAATGCCTGCCGATTCATGTTTTCAAGCAATTTATATGCCTCGTCTTCCTGCCCAAACTCAATCATTCGCTGCATTGCCATTCCATTCAGCCAAAGCCAGACCGTGCCGTTATGATAAGCATCGTCTTTATGGTAGCGATGCCACTGCTCATGGTAGGGATGAAACTGATTGTCCATTTGATCAAGAGACGACACTCCCCATGGATATGTCAATCTGCTCCAAATTTTCCGTATATCCTCCCGCTTAACAGAGTCTGAGTCTATCAAGCTGTATGCAAACATCGTATTGGGTCGCAACTGCCTGTCCGCAGTGCCGTCGGCATTCAAATGGTCTACAAGCTGTCCGTCCACAACAAAGTCTTTCTGGAAATTACCTTTCAATTTTTCCGCAGCCTTTCTCCATCGGTCCGCATCGGATTTCTTGCCCAGGCAATCTGCAATCTTTGCTGCAGACTCCAACTGGCAGAACCACAAAGCCTGTATGTCAACCGCTCGGTTGCCGCGTGGAGAACACGGATATTTTCCCTGACGTTTTGCGTCCATCCATGTGTCGGCATCCGCATGCGTAAGATAGCCACGGTCGTCAACATACAAATCCAACGCTGCGTCGGTTGCCACTTTCACATTATTATATATCGACTTCAAGAATGCAACGTCTCCTGTATACTTCAAATAATCAAGCACCTGCATAACAAAACGCGGCGTGCCGTCGGTTGTATTATACAGAATGCCCTCCAAATTCAATCGGTTGGGTACACGACCATAAGTCGGTGATTTTTTATCTAAATCTTGATATTTCGCAAATGACAACAAAATATTTTTCGCCACATCAAATTGTCCTGGACACAGCACTGTTCCAGGCATCGCAATAAACATATCACGACCCCAAAAGTCGGTAAACCAAGGAAATCCTGCATATATCCCCCATCCGCCATGCTGCCGTGTGACCAATTCATCCGCAGTGAGCATCATCCATGCCATTGACTTGTCTAAATCGTCATTGTTTGTCATCAGAGAATTGCTGTTTACCAATTTCTGCATCCGGTCCTTGCGGTCAAGAATCCAATCATTCCATTGCTTTTGCGCATCGCTCAGCAATCGTGCGCTTTCCACATCTTCTCCGAATGCCAATACAAAACCTCCAGAGTTTGCTCCGGCTTCAATCAACGACCCGTTGACAATTACAGGAGACCCGTCTTGCGCTCCGATTCTCACCAACTTGTTTTTATGAAGAGACGGTTGGCAAACCGCCGTAGCTCCGCTCTGCTCCGGTAGAGAAATGAGGTTGTCACCTTCAAGTGCAATTCCTATTTTTTTTGCATTTGGAGCCACAACATCAACGACAATTACCTTCTTGCCATCAACAAGATACATCGTTTCTGTGGCATCCTTATATTTCCTCACAATTTTATACGGATACACGTCCGTTTCCGCACACGTTTTGTTGAGAGTATTGCCGTCCAACGACAGTTGATAATCAGCCAGCACACGTTTCGCCGCCACATTCCAACCGGCATTTCCGTCCTGCCAATTGTCGACACCAGTCATTCCATAAAAGAATCCGGCGCTCTTGTCGCTATATGAATACTCCCTTTGCCCGTCAACGGCAACACAAAGTTCATCAAGACGTACTGCTGAATGTGCCACAACAGCAGATGCACACACCATAAACGCTAAAATCCGATTTTTGTATCTTCTTATTGTCATTTCTCTAAGTTTTGTCCAAAATTAATCAAACCTTTTCAATCTTCAAACGTCTAATTGGTACTATTTAATTATTCTGCTATGAAAAAATATAATTTTAAGATTTATTTCTTTTTGCTTTTATCGATTGTTTTTGTAGAAGCCAATCCCGCTTATGCACAAAAATCAAGCGATAAAACAATAAAGATTCTTGCCATAGGCAACAGTTTCTCACAAGATGCAATCGAGCAATATCTTTGGAATATAGCCCAAGCTGACAGCATCGATATCGTTGTAGGAAACCTGTATTTTGGCGGATGTTCTCTCGAACAACATTGGAAATTTCTGACAGAAAACGACAGCGTTTACAATTATCGCAAAATTGTAAATGGCATAAAGACTGACACGCCACACTACTCTCTTACCCAAGCTCTTGCTGATGAACATTGGGATTATGTGTCATTTCAGCAGGCAAGCCATTTCTCCGGAATGCCTCTCACATATGCGCCTTTTCTTGATGAACTTATGAAATATGTGCGGCAAAACGTAAATGACTCAACTAAATTTATGTTCCACAGTACGTGGGCATACTCTCAAGACTCCAAACACCCCGGTTTTGCAAATTACAGCTGTTCCCAAAATGTAATGTTTGACGAGATTATAGGCACAACTGAAATGGTGATGGACGCTTACCATTTCGACATACTCATTCCGTGCGGCACTGCCATACAAAATGCCCGGACATCGACAATCGGAGACTCAATGACTCGCGATGGATACCACCTAAATTATGTATACGGAAGATATACAGCTGCCTGCACTTGGTTTGAATCCATTTTTCAACGCCCAGTCGCCGGCAATCCTTATTCTCCGGAAGGCATAACACCTGCACAAAAAAAGATTGCACAAGAATCCGCCCACGCCGCAATCTTGTCCCCGTTTTCAGTCACCCAAATCTCCGAATGATTTATTGCGAATGTCTTCAATTACAAGTCCCGCCAATGTGAATCCAAAAATTGCTGTTATGTGAGCAACCGTTCCATTGGTGTGGACTTTTGACGCATGCCAATCCGCATCATTCCCCGATGTATTCTTCTTGCACACACACTCTTCCGTTCCGCAATCGCCACATGTCCCGACATTCTGCAACAGCTCCTCGCTGTAGACACATTTGAATTTCTTTGAAGGAAACAATTTAGACTTCTTGAACTTACGCCGCAATGCAGCGCCAAGCGGACATCCACGCACTTTCCAAAACTCTGCCACAGATATTTTCGTTGGATCCATCTTCAAAGCCG